>Ga0256839_1000545_pt1 | contig 48434 bp, 43 predicted proteins | sample 354166metaG_FD_185968 | JGI IMG/M metagenome (GOLD analysis project Ga0256839, IMG submission 185968) | Hydrothermal vent microbial communities from Mid Atlantic Ridge, Atlantic Ocean - 354-166 | ecosystem: Environmental > Aquatic > Marine > Hydrothermal vents | place: Atlantic Ocean: Mid... | reverse complement strand
AGAGTTGGCTTTAAATTGCAGGTGTGGCGAATGGTTGCTGAGTTTTAAGTACTGGTAAATCATCTTCTATATAGATAATAGCGAGGTATCTTGCCCTGTGGTGTTTGTAAACCGGGTCGCATGCCAGATAAGAATTTAGTGTAAGGGTTGGATGGTACATCCGATGCTGCAAGGGGAGTGGTAATCAGCTTGATCCTGATCTTGAGCCGTTCGGAGTCATGTGCTGGATTTAGCAAGAGAGTACCTGAAATATTTTTCATCCTAGAAGGTGGCCTGCAACGAGAGGCACAAAAAGTAAGCTGCGGGGATCTGCTTACATATAAACATAAAAGCTGTTTGCTGCTTACAGAGTAACTAAAAAACAGTTTTCAGCGTGGGTATGGAGTGAAGCTGTTTTGTGCGCAATCTCTAGCAAGATCTTCTGGGTAGTCGGTATCGAAAGCATTTAGGCTGTTCTGATTTTTTTTGCCCTAGTTAAGTTTTATGATCTAGATCATTTTTTGAGATAGACCATGGGGTGTAAAGTACAGGCAAGGTTAAGTTGTCTGTGCTGTTGCAAGTGACCGGGCAAGAGTCATATTGAATGGTTTATTTCGTCGATATCATTAGTATGCAGTTGGATCTCCGGTTTGGTGAGGCTCTCAGGCGTTCATCGATATGGCGAGTCCCTGCTAGTGCAATGGGTATCAATGTAATAATTGATAATTTTTAATCCACTCCAAGACCGGGTGGAAACTTAATAACATTTACGAGGCTGAAGAGATGGCTGACATTAAAGAATGGAATGTGGAGGATGAAGCATTCTGGGAACGGGAAGGAAAAAAGATTGCCAATCGCAATCTTTGGATATCGGTACCAAGTCTGCTTTGCGGATTTGCTGTATGGCTCTACTGGGGCATCATTACAGTACAGATGCTTAACCTTGGGTTTCCATTTGAGAAGGCTGAACTTTTTACACTGATGGCTATTGCTGGTTTTACCGGCGCAACACTGCGTATCCCCAGTAGTTTTTTTATCCGTATTGCTGGTGGACGCAATACTATCTTCTTTACTACTGCACTATTAATGATACCGGCTACAGGTACTGGTATCGCGCTGCAGGATGCAAATACCCCGCTTTGGGTGTTTCAGTGTCTGGCCTTTCTCTCTGGCTTTGGTGGTGGTAACTTCGCCTCTTCAATGTCCAACATCAGCTTCTTCTTTCCGAAAAGCAAGCAGGGTCTGGCGCTTGGTCTGAATGCAGGCTTGGGTAATGCCGGTGTGACTACCATGCAGATTCTGGTGCCATTGGCCATGACCATGGGCATCTTTGGTGGTGAACCCATGATACTGCAGAGTACCTCTGGCACGCTGATTGGCAAGATTCCAGCGGGTACAGAGACCTATCTTCACAATGCCGGTTTTGTCTGGTTGGTGTTTCTGATCCCACTGGCTATTGCAGGCTGGTTTGGTATGAATAACATCCGTACCGAGGAGGTCTCACCACATATTGGTTCGCCGATCAGTGCTTTTGGCAAGATCACAGGTTTGCTGGCAATTGGTTTTATCGGTGCTGCTACTGGTCTCTTTATCATTCTGCCAGATCCGGTTGGATTAGGTGCGCCAAACTGGGCCAAGTGGCCGGTGATAGTCTTTGTGCTCTTCTTCGTGATTATGATGATGAAGATGGTTCCGGGCGACATCAAGCCGAACCTGGCACGTCAGTTTAAGATCTTCCATCATAAACATACCTGGATCATGAGTATTATCTACATCATGACCTTCGGTAGCTTCATCGGTTATGCAGCAGGCTTCCCACTCTCTATTAAAGTGGTCTTCGGCTTCCAGCATATTGCAGATGCGGCAACAGGTGTGATGGATCACTCTCAGAAGAACCCGAATGGCCCATCCGCACTGACCTACGCCTGGATGGGGCCATTTATTGGTGCTTTCATTCGCCCACTCGGTGGCATGCTCTCTGACAAGATTGGTGGCGCCAAGGTAACCCATTACGTCTCAATCACCATGATTGGTTGTGCACTGGGTGTTGCCTACTTCATGAAGGCGGCTTACGCTTCTGCGACACCAGAAGAGTTCTTCTGGCCCTTCTTCCTGCTCTTCCTGCTGCTGTTTGCAGCAACTGGCATCGGCAACGGTTCTACCTTCCGTACCATTGCGATGGTGTTTGATAAAGAGCAGGCCGGCCCGGTATTGGGTTGGACATCGGCTGTTGCAGCCTATGGTGCCTTTGTTATTCCGAAGGTATTTGGTGAGCAGATCAAGGCCACCACACCTGAGAATGCACTGTATGGCTTTGCCGTCTTCTACTTTGTTTGCTTATGTCTGAACTGGTGGTACTACCTCGGGCCTAAGCGGGAGTACGATAACCCGTAGTTTTACCTGCTGAAGAAAGCGGCAACAGTCTCGACTGTTGCCGCTTTTCGCAGCTCTAGAGTCTGAAAAACACACATGAAAAATATGTTTCTACAAGCGCATAGTCAAATGAGAGGTTACAAATTATGAGTCACTTCATTGACCGTCTACGATTCTTTTCGAAGACGCCCGAAACCTTTTCCAAAGGGCACGGCATAGTGACCAATGATGATAGGGCATGGGAGGATACCTATCGCAATCGTTGGCGTCACGACAAGGTTGTTCGTTCTACCCACGGTGTAAACTGCACCGGCGGCTGCTCCTGGAAAATTTTTGTCAAGAACGGTCTGGTTGCCTATGAAATGCAGCAGACCGATTACCCGCGTACCCGTGATGACCTGCCAAACCACGAGCCTCGTGGCTGTCAGCGTGGTGCCAGCTTCTCATGGTATCTCTACAGTCCGCACCGCATTAAATACCCGCTGATGCGTGGTCGTTTGATGGAGCTGTATCGCGCTGAGCGTGCAGCCGGGCAAGACCCGGTTGAAGCCTGGGCTGCCATCCAGGCAGATCCTGCCAAGCGCAAGAAATATACGGCTGTTCGGGGCTTGGGTGGTTTTGTTCGCAGTGACTGGAGTGAAGTGACCGAGCTTATTGCGGCGGCAAATGTCTACACCATCAAGAAATGGGGGCCGGATCGCATCTACGGTTTCTCTCCGATTCCTGCGATGTCAATGATCAGCTACGCGGCTGGCTCTCGTTACCTCTCACTGATTGGTGGCGCTTGTGGCTCTTTTTACGATTGGTACTGCGATCTGCCTGCGGCATCACCGCAGGTTTGGGGAGAGCAGACCGATGTGCCGGAAGCGGCTGATTGGTATAACTCTAAATACATCATCATTTGTGGCGCTAACCTGCCGATGACCCGTACCCCGGATGCACACTTTGCAATTGAGTCACGCTACAACGGCACCAAAATTGTATCCATGGCACCTGATTATGCAGAGTTCGTAAAGTTTGCAGATCTCTGGATGCCGGTTAAGCAGGGTACGGACTCTGCCGCCTTTATGTGCATGACACATGTGGCGCTGAACGAGTTCCACGTTAAGAAGCAAGATCCGTACTTTATGGAATATACGCGCACCTATACGGATCTGCCAATGCAGGTTATGTTGCGCAAAGATGGCGACCGCTATATCTCAGATCGCTTCCTGCGTGCGTCAGATTTCGACAAGAACATGGGTGAGACCAATAACCCGGACTGGAAAACGGTTGTCTATGATGCCAAGTCCAAAGCGTTTGTGGTGCCAAATGGTTCAGTCGGTTTTCGCTGGGGTGAAGAGGGTAGGTGGAATACCCTGCCTAAAAATGCTGCCGACCAGTCAGAGATCGAAGCTGAGTTGACCAGTATTGGGGCGAGCGATGACGTAGTAACCGTCTCCTTTCCTCACTTTGCGCCGGGAGAAGCCGATACCATCGAGCGCAATGTTCCTGTGCGTAAGCTGATGATTGATGGCGAAGAGGTGCTGGTAACCTCTGTCTATGATATGACGATTGCACAGTACGGTATTGATCGTGGTCTTGGTGATAACCTTGCCACCGGCTATGACGATGCCTCTGTTCCATATACCCCAGCCTGGGGTGAAAAGATCACAGGTGTCAGAGCTGATCTGCTGGAGCGCACTGGCCGTGAGTTTGCGGATAATGCATCCAAGACCCGCGGCAAATCCATGGTTATCATGGGGGCAGCGATCAACCATTGGTATCACAACGACATGGGCTACCGCAGCATCATGAATCTGCTGCATGTCTGTGGTTGTGTGGGTCAAACCGGTGGTGGCTGGGCGCATTATGTGGGTCAGGAGAAGCTGCGGCCACAGGCCGGTTGGGCACCTGTTGCCTTTGCGCTTGATTGGCATCGCCCACCACGCCATATGAACAGCACCACCTACTGGTACTTTCATACCGATCAATGGCGTTATGAGAAGGTTGAAGCCGATGATGTCATGGGTGCTACCGCTAAAGGCAAGTACAAAGGCTATCAGCTGGCTGACTACAACGTCGTCTCTCAACGTCTGGGTTGGTTGCCTTCTGCGCCACATTTCAACCAGAATCCACTTGATATTGTTGCGGATGCTGAAAAGGCAGGTGCTACTGATGAAGCGGGTGTGGCCAGTTACATGGTCGACCAGCTCAAGAGTGGTGACCTGGCCTTTGCCTGTGAAGATATTGATGCGGAGGAGAACTTTCCGCGTAACCTTTTCGTCTGGCGAGCCAACCTGCTGGGTTGTTCCGCCAAGGGGCATGAGTACTTTCTGAAGCATCTGGTTGGCGCACAGAATGGCGTGATGCAGGAAGGCATTGATGGAAAACGCTCAAAAGAGATCAAGTGGCGTGAGGAGGCTCCGGTTGGAAAACTGGATCTGATGGTCGACATCAACTTCCGTCTCAACTCTACGGGCGCCTACTCGGATATCATCCTGCCTACTGCAACCTGGTATGAGAAGGCTGACCTTAATACCACAGATATGCATCCTTTCGTGCATCCTCTGGGTAAGGCGGTTGATCCTGCCTGGGAGTCCAGGTCGGACTGGCAGATATTCCGCTCCATCGCCAAGAGGTTCTCTGAGTTGTCAGAGACCCATCTCGGCACGCGCAAGGATGTTGTGGCAATGCCGATGCAGCACGATACCCCAATGGCGCTGGCGCAACCCCTGGGTCAGGTTAAAGATTGGAAACGCGGAGAATGCGAGCCAATACCAGGCAAGACCCTGCCCGTGCTGAAGGTGATTGAGCGCGATTACCCTAATACCTTCAAAAAGTACTCCTCTCTTGGTCCTTTGATGAATAAGCTGGGTAATAACATCAAAGGTCTGGATTGGAATACCGACCTTGAGATTGAACAACTTAAAGTGTTAAACGGAGTGATCAAGGAAGAGGGCATTTCAAAGGGAATGGCTTCGCTTGAGAAGGATATCGCGGTATGCGATACCGTGCTGCGGATGGCACCTGAGACCTGTGGTGAGGTTGCGCACAAGTCATGGAGCGCACTCTCTGTAAAGACGGGTATCGACCACAGCCACCTTTATGAAGGTCGCCACGAAGACAAGATCACCTATGATGATATCGTGGCACAACCGCGCAAAATCATCACCGCGCCTACCTGGTCGGGTATCGAATCTGAAGAGGTGAGCTACAACGCGGGTTACACCAATATCCATGAGTATATCCCGTTCCGTACACTGACCGGCCGTGCCTCATTCTATCTTGATCACGAGTGGATGCTGGACTTCGGTGAAGGGCTCTGCTGCTTCCGTCCGCCACAGGATTTGGGTGCACACAAGAATCTGCCTAAAGAGCTGGCAAGCAAGCTGCAAGGTAAGAAGACGCTGACCTTGAACTGGATCACGCCGCACTCCAAGTGGGGTATCCACTCCACCTATCAGGACAACCTGCGCATGTTGACCCTGTTCCGTGGTGGGCCTTACTTCTGGGTGGCTGAGGATGACGCCAAATCTATCGGCCTGAAAGATAATGACTGGGTAGAGGCGGTTAATGCCAACGGTGCAACTGTAGCGCGTGTTGTGGTCAGTCAGCGTGTACCACGCGGTATGGCACTGATGTATCACGCTCAAGAGAAGAACGTAAACGTACCGGGTTCCAATACCACCGGCAAACGTGGCGGTATTCTTAACAGTGTGACCAAGGTGATCATCAAACCGACTAACATGATAGGAGGCTATGCGCAGCTCTCATATGCCTTCAACTATTACGGTACGGTGGGCTGTCAGCGAGACGAACACGTTATCGTGCATAAGATCGAAGATGCAGATATCGATTGGTTAGAGCGTCCGTTGACACCTGAGCGTGAAGCCCAACTTAATCCTCCGGGAATCAATAACTAAGGTTATCGATTAAATATCAACGTGTGGGTTGCGAGGCAGAGGTCTCGCAACTCGCCCCGGTGGTGAAAGAACTTCGAGGAACATAAAATGAAAATACGCGCACAAATTGCAATGGTTCTAAACCTGGACAAGTGCATTGGTTGCCACACCTGTTCGGTGACCTGTAAGAACATCTGGACCAACAGAAAGGGTGTTGAGTATGCCTGGTTTAACAACGTAGAGAGTAAGCCAGGTATCGGTTTTCCAAAAGAGTGGGAAAATCAGGATAAGTGGAGAGGCGGCTGGACACTCTCTGATGGTAAGCTGGAGCTGAAGGCAGGCAATCGCTTGAGCAAGCTGCTCAACATCTTTGCCAACCCGGATATGCCGCAGATTGATGACTACTACGAGCCGTTTGACTACGACTATGCCAAGTTGCAGAACAAGCCGCTTTCAGAGGCTGCTCCGACTGCGCGCCCGGTCTCCCAGATTACCGGCAAGCATATGGAGAAGATCCATTGGGGGCCGAACTGGGAAGATGATCTGGCGGGTGAATTCGAAAACCGCTCTGTCGATCAGAACTTTGACGGCATGCAGAAGCAGATCTACAAAGAGTTTGAAAAGACCTTTCACATGTATCTGCCTCGCCTCTGTAACCACTGTCTGAACCCCGCCTGCGTAGCCTCCTGCCCATCCGGTGCAATCTACAAGCGAGAAGAGGATGGCATCGTTCTGATCGATCAGGATCGTTGTCGTGGCTGGCGTATGTGCGTTACCGCATGCCCCTACAAGAAGGTCTACTACAACTGGGAGTCAGGCAAGTCAGAGAAATGTATCCTCTGCTTTCCACGCATTGAGTCTGGAATGCCGCCTGCCTGTGCTGAGTCCTGCGTGGGTCGTATCCGTTACGTGGGTGTTGTGCTCTATGATGCGGATCGCATCAGTGACGTGGCATCGACCAAAAATGACAAGGATCTCTACAACGCGCAGACCGACATCTTCCTGAATCCGAATGACCCGCTGGTCATCGAGCAGGCACTGGAAGATGGTGTACCGCAGAGCTGGGTCGATGCGGCACAGAACTCACCCGTCTACAAGATGGCCATTGACTGGAAGATCGCCTTCCCAATCCATCCTGAGTACCGTACCTTGCCTATGATGTGGTATGTGCCACCGCTGTCGCCGGTGCAGTCACAGATTGATCAGGGTACATTGCCTACCGAGGCAGATGGTGTTATTCCCAAGTCGGAGGCATTGCGTTTTCCGGTACGCTATCTGGCAAATCTGCTGACCGCAGGCGATGAGGCGCCAATCCTGAGTGCAATCAACCGCATGCTGGCCATGCGCAGCTATCAGCGTTCGATCAATGTTGAGCAGGAGGCTGATCTTGAGGTTCTGAGAAACGTAGGTTTGACAGAGGGTCAGGCACAAGAGATGTACCGCTACCTGGGTATTGCCAACTATGAAGATCGTTTTGTTATCCCAACCAGCCATGAAGAGATTCGTAATGATGATCCTTATGGGTTCCAGGGTCAGAATGGCTTCTCTGGTGGTAATATCAGCTCTCATGGTGAGAAACCTGGGCAGGATGATTACACCCTCTTCCCGGCTCCACGTAAGCGCACGGTAACTCCGATGGGCATACAGAAACGGCCTAAATCCAAAGCGTAAATATAGGGGTATATAAATGCGTATATACACAATATTGTCGCGTTTGCTGGATTATCCGACAGAAGAGCTCGTTGAGAACCTTTCGGCAATAATCGATACGATCAAAGCTGATTCAAGTATCACAGAGACAGAGCGCAAAGGGATGATGGATCTCATTGCATGGATGCAAGTGCATGACGTGATTGGTCTGCAGCAGAACTATGTCAACACGTTTGATATGACGCCTGAGCATGACCTGCATCTTACGCATCACCTGTTTGGTGATGACCGGGGACGCGGGCCTGCACTGATCGATCTTAACGAGCACTACAAGGCCAATGGTCTGGCGGTTGATGCAAAGGAGATCCCTGACTTCCTGCCCTTGATCCTGGAGTATGTATCGACTCTGGATGATATGCAGGCGCGGGTATTTTTGGGAGATGCTGGCAAGGTCGTCGCTGTTATTGCTGAAAATCTAGAGAAAATCGAAAGCCCTTATGCAAGGGTGCTTCGAATCATTGAAAACCGTGGGCGCTTAGCCCAGGCAGCTTGAGGAGCATAATGATGTCTGATTTTATCTTTGGAGCTTACCCGTATCTGGCGGGTACCATCTTCGCGGTTGGATGCTGGATTCGATTTGATCGTGAGCAATACACCTGGAAGGCTGACTCGAGTCAGTTGCTTGATAACACCAACATGCGCCTGTACAGCAATCTGTTTCATGTTGGCGTAATAGGCATTTTTCTGGGGCATTTTGTCGGCCTGCTGACACCACATAGCTGGTTCCTGGCACTTGGGATCAGTGATCTGGCACACCAGAATATTGCTATCTATGCGGGCTCAGCATTTGGCATCGCTGCACTGGTGGGTGCTGGCCTGCTGGCCAGGCGTCGCCTGACAGTCGAACGGATCAAAGCGGTTAGCCGCGGCCGGGACAACTTTGTTATTCTCTGGATTGCTGCAACAGCTTTTCTGGGTCTAATGACGGTTCCTGCCTCCATGTATCATGCAAGCCATCAGGATGCCTCAACAATGCTTGCATTGTCTGAGTATCTGAAGAGCGTAGTGACACTGAGTGTAGACCCAACCCTGCTGAAGGATGTGAGCTTTGTCTATAAGTTGCATATGTTCTTTGGTATGACACTGGTTCTGATCTTTCCATTCACGCGTATGGTGCATGTCTGGAGTGTTCCGATCAGCTACATTGGCCGTGCTTACCAGATTGTTCGCACAAGGAAGCAAGTTTGCCGTTAATGGTTTTGTAACCATGAAAAAGCCCGCCTGAAGGCGGGCTTTTTTTCGCCTTGAGATAATCAAACAGGTTAGAATTCAACAACGAACAGAGCTAAACCGGGAGCGACTATGTTGTGGAATTTTGCAATGCATGCGTTGATGGGCTTTTTTGGCCCAAACTTTTTTGTCTATACCCCGGAAGGGATAGGCATGGCGCTGCTAGTGGTCTGTATAACACAGGGGGTAGATCAGACAAGAATAAAAAAGGAAAAATATCGGAAGATTGAAGAGTTACCAGAATCAGAGCGGCCTGCTGCAACCAAAGAGCTGGATGCCAACATCAAATCCATTTTGATTAAAACCTTTATACAAAATGTACTGATGTTTACGGCTTTGATTTTAATAAGCGCAGATGTCGCGAGAACACATGGTTAGGGTTGAACCTGGAATCTGCAGTTGACCGCTTTGAGGATATGTCAACATATTGATATGCATAATATTTTGCGCCTTTATCCAGCGCATCTGCTGGGCGAATAACGCTACAGAGCGGATTGCACGCTTGTGATGGTAGATGGCGGCGTTGCAACTCCTTGGAATAGCAAAACTATTCCGCGTCGTTGCGCCTCGCCTAAAGCGCCTACTTTTGGTGCCCTCTACCATCACAAACGCACACTCCACCCTGTCCAACTGCAGATTCCAGGTTGAACTATTTTGGATATGAATGATCCAGAGAGTGTGGACAAGTGCTGCCAGTGTTATTGATGAATTTATAGTGAGATATCTTAAGTATGAGTGCTGAATCAAAAAGCAGCCCAATCAAGGCATTGGTTGGCGTTGCCGTTATAGTTGTACTTTTCATGTCTGTTTTTTTCTTTAAAACACCTGAGAAATTGACAGTGCCCGCAGAGTTGCAGGCAGTGCTTTGGCCAGAGCCTCGACAGCTATCTGACTTTGAGTTGTCTGGTGGGGAAGGGGAGGCGTTTGATCTTTCTCATCTGGAGGGCAAATGGACGTTGCTGTTTTTTGGCTATACAAGTTGTCCAGATGTCTGTCCGATGGCGCTTTCCGTTATGAAAGCGGTTTACGATGACCTTGCTGAATACCCTGATGTTCAGGCAAAGACACAGGTGGTTTTTGTTTCAGTCGATCCAGAGCGTGATTCACCAAAGCATGTGGCTGAATATGCAGCCTATTTTGATGAGCGTTTTATCGGCATTACTGGTTCACTTGAGGCGATCGATGGTTTTGCCAAGCAGATGCATGCAGGCTACATCAAAGATGAGCCCGGAGAGGGTGGCGCCTACCAAGTCAGCCATACAGGGTCAATCTATCTGATTGGTCCAAAACAGCGCGTGCATGGTGCTTTCCCTCCACCACACAGGCCTAAGGTGATTATTGAGCAGTATCTGGATGTAGTGAAATTGCGGGGTTGATCCCTCTCCCTGGCTGTTTGCTTGATGCAAAAAGAGAGATCGGGTATTTGATATAATCCCCCACCAGATATCTATCCAGGTAGAAACCATGCATCATGTTGTCGATTTGTTGTTTAACCCTCGTCTTCAACGACTATCCGTTATTGCCGCTCTTTTAATGGTCAGCTCACTGGTTTTGGGGGAGGGGGGTGCCGTTGCCACCGCAGGTGATGAGCCGGGGGGGCTGTCTGGTTTTATCATTGCGGCCATTATATTTAACATCTCCATGGCAACCCTGATTCTTGTACTGTTAAGAAAAGAGTGGAACAAACACAAGACGGCCACCAGGCAGGTATTGAACGATAAGTGTGAGGGCAAGTAGTGGAGATCATCCCGGTACTGCCCCACCTGCAGGCGGGCTTGAATGTCACAACGATCTGTCTGATCAGCGTCGCTTACTATAATATTCGTCGGGAAAACCACGAGGCGCATCGACAGTTTATGATAGCGGCATTGGTGGTGTCGGCGCTGTTTATGGTCTCATATCTGACCTACCACAGTCAGGTGGGCAATGTGAAGTTTGCGGGGGATGGCGGGGTGCGTCCCTTCTATTTCACAATCCTTGCCACTCATATCATCCTTGCCGGACTCATTGTGCCGATGGTGATCAGCACGGCATTTCTTGCGTTGAGGGGCCGCTACGAGCGCCATAGGCGCATTGCCCGGTGGACGTTTCCAATCTGGATCTATGTCTGCGTAAGCGGTGTTGCTGTCTATCTCATGGCTTTTCATCTCTATCCATCCCAGGCTGGTCTGTCGTAAGATAGCCGATAGTTACTATTTACAAAATGGTTGCAGGGTGAAATCTGCATCCCTCAGATCTGAAACAGAGAGGCGAAAAGAGATTATGCAGCAAATCCTTATGTACACGGTGACCGCAATTGTGCTTTATGTGGTCTCAGATCGGATATTGGTTGGACTCGAGAGGTGGCGAGGGAAGCCGTTTGCGGCCAGAAGTATCGTCTTTTTTATGATCATCATGATACTTGCTGTAACAACATTTGAAGGCATACAGCACTTCTTTTCTGATGTGCTACCCAATGGGCCTGCGGCAACTGAACAGTCTGAATTAATATCTGAGCCAATATCAGAACCTCTGCGATCACCGACACTTCCGCCGGTTGATTAGCGCTTCGACTGTGCAGCATGAAAAAGAGCCATGCATCTTTGCATGGCTCTTTATTTTTTAAGTGGTTAGCTTCTTTTCAGGGCGCATCGCCTTATAGACCACAACAAGATAGATGACCCCACCGGTGATGGCGATAATTCCGCCGATTCCCATCAATCCCATGGCGATATGCTCGCCTACAGACTGTAGCCCTTGAGCGGCCCCCGCTGTCTTGCGCTGAACACCGTGCCCACCGGTATAGGCCATGGCGAGCACCCAGATCATCTGCCCTGTGCCATAGATTGCGGGCTGGCGCAGTGCCCACTTTCCCATAGGTTTGCGAAACCCCAGGCGTGGCAAGAGGTAATAAGTAATGCCCATAAATGCCAAGGTGACGCCAATGATTGAGCCATGGTAGTGCGCAGGGACACGTACATTACTGCCGGTAATCATAAACCCGATGATCCCGCCCGTACCAAACAGCAGTATGGAGAAGATCAATGCAGAGCGCTCGGCACGGTACAGGTCAGAGACCTTGCTGCTGGTAATAATAGAGATGACAAGTATAAGCCCCAAGGGTACTGCTGCGAGGCCGCCTCCGTACTTCATAAGCCAGGTGAAGGAGATGGCATAGCCTGGGTCATCTACCGGATAGGTGAGGTAGATGAGAGGTGCAAACAGAACCGGTATTGTACCCAATGCAAAGAGGATGAGAATCAGCCGCGGGTTGGCTTTGACGGCAATGCCGGAGGCTCCGGCCAGCCATAGCCAGGCAACAAACATCAGCTGTGTGTGTGTGAACTGAATGACGTGACCGCCGCCCCAGAACAGTAGCTCATAATAGCGCTGCCCCTCTATCTCTGCTGGCATCATGCTGTAGGACCAGCCAATCGACATCATGGCGAGAAGTGCGGCAATCAGCGCGGTGTAGAGTCCAAAGCGGAGTGCCGCGCTGCCATCCATGAACCTGCCCACAGGTTTAGAGTGGATCAGTCCATTTAAGATCTGTAGCGTAAAGCCCAGCCCAAAGATGCCCAGAGCTACAAAAAATATGGGGTCTTGCAGCACAGGAACATAGTTGTTCATCAGCGGGTCTCCCGCCCCAAGGAAGGGGGATGCCGCAATCCCAAGCATGCCCGTTGCAGCCAGAAAGATAGGCACCCAACCGCAGGAGAGACAGCTGCCATTGTTGTTTAGGCTCCAGAAGACACCGGCAAAGGCAAGAAACCAGACCAGCACTGTCATATCGACATGTATCACGAGGGCAGTCTTGAAAAAATCTACCCAGGGGATGATATCTTGAATGCCGGGCGTTCGGGAGAGAACGATAAGGATGACGAACAGGCCGCCGATGACCAGTGAGGCAAGGGCAAGGATAAGCCACGCAGTAGTTTGCCGATGGATCGTACGATCCGCCGATATATCAAGAGAGTAATATTCAGCCATTTAATTAAAGGTAAATCCGCCAATGCGTTGATTGAAGTCAATAAAAAGGAGCTGGGCAGGCGCCAGATCCACTGTATAGCTATCGGTGTAGGTGTAGCCATCTACCAGTGCATTATCATTCATCCGAACGGTGAATTCATGCCGACCCACAGGAACCTCGACATTCTGATAAACATCCACGCCTTGATCCTTGAATGCCCCTGGGGGGGGGATGGTGAGATCAAGGATGATTTTGCCATCCATTTCAAGTTCAACCTTGATGGTGGAGCGTTCCCTGGGGCAATCCATTGGTGCGCGCATATTGGGTGCCAGTGCTGCCAGCTCATCAGGGGTGCGCACATGGCAGGCGCGCACAGGCTGGCCAGCATGGCCGAAGGCCAGTGTGATCACAGCCAGCCCATCGTCCAGTTGCCTGACGGAAGGGCCAGCAGAGAAGGCAGCAATCAGTGCCATGAAAACAAACAGATTAAAGGCCTGTAAAAGGTAGCGCACGGCTGGAATCTTAGTCATGGTTCACCTCCTTGGCAGTAGTTGGGGAGGGTGTGGTGTTTTTTTGTGCAAGGGAGTCATGAAAGAGCGCAAACTGCTGGTGCAGTTTTTTGCCATCAACCTCAGCGCCTCCAAGGATTTTGATCCGCTCTCTATCGACTCTGGGGCGGAGTGCTGGCTGTCGCTCACCATGTATTCTGAGATCCATCCAGTGGTTGCCGAATCGGTAGTAACAGTCGCCAGAGCGGCAGCCGGAGACGACCACTCCGTCGGCACCATTCTTGAGGGCGTACTCTGCAAGAGAGGCGGGCATCATGCCGGTGCAAAAGAGATGCACAGTGCCTACATTGGCTGCACTGAAGGCCTCAATATCGTACCCATGCTTACAGCCGAAGGCTACGATCTTATTGTCGCCGGTTAATTTGCCCAGCACCTCATCGGTCTGTTGCTTGAATGTATCCAGCGTAAGCTCTGGCATGTCGATACCGGTTTTCAGGCTGCCCCCTTCCTTCTTCTTGCGGAATGGGGTAGATGAGGGACATGATCCAGTACAGATGCCACAGGCGGCACATAGCTCAGGGTGCACGATGACCTCACTCTTCCATTTGGCACCATCGGTACGGGCTTGCAGGCTGATTGCATCAAAGGGGCAGTCGAAAACGCATTGACCGCAGCCATTGCAGTGTTCCAGATTGACAACAGCAGGGAGACCCTCATTCTTCTTTGGCAACCAGGGCATGAAGAGCATAAAGGTGGTGACGCCAGCGACCAGCAGCCAGATCTCACCAGGAGACCAATACTGCAAAAGAGGAAAAATATTCAGATAAAACCAGTCCAGATGGATCTCAGTGGGTACCTTTGAAAGGTTGACTGGGGCATGGCTAAGAGCAGGCATATAGATGGAGAGTGCGGTCAGCGCAATAAGGCAGCCGATGGCCAGCCCTTTTGGGGCACTGATCTCAACATGGGTCAGGCGTTTGACATGGAACCAGAGCATGAATACCAAAAACATGGGCTGCCCAAGCAGATGCAGGAAGGCCAGCAGCGTGGAGAAGCGGTCGCTCAGGTTGCCAGGTAAAAAGTTTCGAGCCATTGAATCAGAGAAGACGGGCAAGGCATCCAGCAGGTGAGAGGCGCTCATTGAGATATAGAGTGCCAGTTCATCCCATACCATCCAGTATCCTGTTATGCCAAGCAGTACAACCATCCAGAGTGTGGGGATGCCGGTGAACCAGGAGTACCAGCGCGTGCCTCGGTAGCGATCCTGCGAGAATTCCCTGAAAACATGCAGCAGGATGGTCACAATGGCTGCATCAGAAGCATAGCGATGCAGGCTGCGCATAAGGCTGCCAATCCCCAGTACATGACCATGAACAATCTTTTCCAGTGATGCATGGGCATGTTCAACGGTGGTATTGAAGAAGATGTAGAGATAGAGGCCAGAGATGAGCGCTATCCAAAAGAAAAAGATGGTGAGTGGCCCAAGGTGGTAGAGGGGGTTCCACTCTTTGCCAAAGGAGAGGTTAAACCACTCTTCCAGATAGAGGTAAACGCGTTTAATGGGGTTAGCGCTTGATTTCAATTGTCTGATCCTCGCGGTATCGGTACAAAATAGTGGGCAGGTAAGCCGCCGAATTAATGTTGACCAATTCAGTTGGGTTTAATGTTGGGTATATTACCATTCACTGATGAATTCGTCATTGATTTCCGCCGGTCTAATGCGGTACAGCCTCTGAATTGATGGCTTCAAGTTGGAAAGCATGAGCAGGGTTTTAGCCCAGATGTCCTATTGGTTCACATGATTGTTACGTAGGGTATTGGCTGATAACCACTTTGTGATCTATAAATACCCAGCGTGCGGGCATAGATGGCGGATTTTATGGGAGAGCGGAGACCTTATTTATTTGACCACAGCGTATTGCCTTATCGTGCAGTGCGTTTCCATTCACGCATAATGAAGATCAGCATGGGGATGAGTATGGACAAACCAACAAAAATCCCAACAAATAGGGAGTAGTCAAAGATATAGGCGTCTCGGATCGGGTCATATGTGGTGCAAAATAGCTTTACCCGGTTCACTAGATCGTCGATGAGGGTGTCTGTCGATGAGGTGCGCCCGAACACGAGATCTTTTAGGGGCTCTATGAGAAGCGGGGTATCAAATACCTCCCCATACACCTGCCGATAAACAATGCCGTCGGCATCAACCACAGTGGCCTGTACCAGATGATCAAACCCACGTATTGATGGGAAATAGATGAATCCCAGCTCTTTGATGAGCAGGTCTCTGGTCGCCTGATCGGTGCTGAGCAGCTTCCACCCATCACCATTAATATCATTTTGGCGTCCAAAATAGCGCATTGCGCTAGGGGTGTCATTCTTGACATCAAAACCAATCAGGGCAACATTAAAGCTCTGTTCGCCTAAGGCATCTTTGGCTTTTTTAACCACCTTGGCCAGATGGCGAGTAGTCATGGGGCAGGTGTGAAAGCAGCTGGTGTAGACCATGCTGATGACGAGAGGCTTGCCTTGCAGCTCCTGCAGGAACAGAACACCTTCCGTACTGGACATAAATCTGTGGTTGCTGAGCTTGTTGCCGATGGCCTGCTGGCTGGTCTCCAATGACTCTCTATAGTCAAACTCGGGAGTAGTTGAGCTCGAGCTGCCGGGTTGTGGGGTGATCGTAGGCGGCTCTGCCTGTACAGAGGCTAAGAGGCTCAGGGCAAGAAAGAGTACACCAGTGATAAGCTTGATAGATTGCATGGATTCAGGGCAGAGGCAGAAATTAAAGTATCAGTCCTGCGCAGTGAGGGCGCGTTGCCCCCACCCATCAGGTTTCAGCCGAGCAGGCTGACATCAACTGTAGCACAGACTAGTAAAAGACCGAGCTGGACAAGGGAGGCAAAGAAACTGCTCATGGCCACTTTGCGAGATGGATCATTTACAAGCTGTATATTACGGTAGATGAAGTAGCCGCCGCCTGTCACGGCACCAAAAAGATAGATCCAGCTCAGCCCAAAAAAGAAGGGCAGAATGGATACGGTTACCAAGGCGAGTGTATTAAAAAGCACGGCCTTGGCAGCAATTTGATCGCCAACAACAACCGGCAGCATAGGCACGCCGGCAGCAGCGTAATCGTCATGCTGGGCGATGGCCAAGCTCCAAAAATGTGAGGGTGTCCAAAGAAAAAGGACAACGGCGAGCAGTGCCGGAATGGGGCCGATGCCACTCGGGTCGGCTACGGCTGCTCCAGCCAGTACAGCAAAGCTTCCGGACGCGCCACCGATAACGATGTTGAGCCATGTCCGACGCTTGAGTAAGACGGTATAAACAATGGCGTAAAAGAAGGCGCCAAGAAAGATGAACAGGGCGGTTAAGCCGTTTAGTGCAAAGCCAGCACCTGCTACTCCGGCCAGTACCAGGCCAGAGATAAAAAAGAGCCAGAGACGGTTATGCTGAAAATCACCATTGATGAATGGGCGTCCTCGTGTCCGCTTCATCTTAATGTCGAGATCAATCTCATAATACTGATTGAACGCACCGGCTCCGCCAGCGGCAATAAGGACAGTCAATGCGAGGATTGCGACTTCCCAGCCTGCCACAGGCTGACCAGGAGTGACGATCATTGCAACAACGGCAGTAACGGACATTACAATGCCGATACGTAGCTTTAATAGATTAATAAGTTGCTTGACCATCTTGGAATCTGAAATGCTGCCGTTTACAGGGGTTGATTTACTGTTTCTGTACAGAGTCGATTGTACTGCTTTATCTGAACATCTGCGTTAAAAAACCTGAAAAAAAACGAGGCGAATCCAAACTGGATCCGCCCCGTTCGCAGGGTCGCTTAAGAGATACCCCAAACTTCAGACAGATACTTCCAGTTAATGAAGTAGTAAATCACGAAGCTTACCAGCAAGACCATAGCCAGGATAAAGGTTCCTGGAGCCTCAAAGCCGGATTCGCCGTGATCCGCCTCTACAGCTTCAGCTGGAGCCATAGGCAGGCGTGCAGGTTTCTCGTTGGTATAGGCTGAATCTGCAAGAGGAACACCAAAGCTTTGCAACAGGCCTGCCTCTTTCTGTAGCTTCTCGCCAAATACCAGGGAGCCAACGGCGATGACGCAGAACAGCGCACCACCAATAACACCGATGACACCGCCGATGCCGGCAATACCCATCAGCAGATAGGCCGTAGCTGGGTATTCGAAGCCCAGCGGATTGCCTGCAAAACCCATGTCCCAGTGGCGACGTGCAACACCCAGGGTGCCAGCAGCCATATGGAAAACAGCTACCATGGACATTCCGAGGGCGAAGATGTACGGCTGCAGTTTAGCTGCCTGTGGAAAGATCATCTTGCGACGGAACAGCACCGGAATCAGCAGGTAGGTCAACCCCATCCAGGCCATAGTAGTACCAATTACCACAGTAGCGTGGAAGTGACCCGGTACATAGATGGTGTTGTGGATGATGATGCTGATCTGCTCAGTACCCATGACCACACCAGAGATACCGCCCAGGAAGCCGAAGCCTACCAGAGAGATAAACATACTGGAGAAGACCGGGTTACCCCAGGGCGCCTTGCGCAGCCATTCGAAAGCGCCATTGGTCAGCCCTTTCTTGCGTTGAGCAACCTCGATGGCACCAGGAACGGTCAGACCGTGGATCATAGAGGCCAATACTGCCAGATACATGGCGTAAGAGGTATTGAAGAGCTTCCACTCAACACTGAGGCCTGGGTCGGTCAACAGGTGATGAGCTGAGGCCAGCTGCAGGAAGAAGATGTAGAGCAGATAGGCAGCTCGACTGACCTTCTCCGACATTGGGCGGGCGCCAAAGATAACGCCAGCAATCAGATACCAGACTGCTACGTGAGCAGCAACGTTAATCTGCTGTGAGGAGTGACCCAGTGCCCACCAGATAAGACGGTACATGGCCGGATCGATATGGCTGATGTAGCCAATGGACCACAGGTAGGTCGGTATCAGAATCTCAGCGCCAGAGGCGATGGTGAAGATGGCGATGATGCAGGCTGTTGTGGCACCAAAGGTGACCAGTGGTACAGAGCCTTCATAGGTCTTCTCGTTCTTTGCCACGACCAGGGTACCCAGGTAGACAAAGCAACCGATCAATGCACCAACAGCGAAGATAACCAGACCCAGATAGAAGTGTGGTTCTGCCCGCATAGGCACGTATGAAGTCATCATCACGCTTGACTTGCCGCCGAAGATAGCAGCCAGTGTCATGACAGCACCAATGACCATCATCACAAAGCCGGCCCATGCCCAGCGCGGCGTCGCCAGTCTGCTTCGCAGCAGGGTGGAGCCTGCAAAGTAGAGGATCGCCATCTCGAAGAAGATCATCCAGAAGATCAGCGCACAGACGCCGTGAGCGGTCAATACCATGTAGAAACTATCAGCCGGTAGCAGGTGAATTGCAGGCCAGCGAGTCAGTACAACCAACAGCGCAAGGATGCCGCCAATCAGCAGGCAGACAACACCTGCAACGGCGTTAGCCTTCATCAGGTTCTCTGCTTCTTTGTGGAAAAATAGTCCAGTATCAGGACATTGTCTAAATTGTGCCATTTTTAATTACTCCTTCACCCAGATCTTACCCAGCATGGCGTGGTGCATGATGCCGCAATATTCGTTGCAGACAATCGTGTACTCACCGGCCTTGTTAGGCGTTATGTTCAGGACCATTTCATAGCCCGGGACGACCTGAATATTGATATTAACAGGCTGCAAGGAAAAGCCATGGTTCCAGTCGATGGAGTTCAGGTGAAGACGGTAGGTTACGTCTTTCTTGAGTTCCAGCATTGGATACCACTGCCAAAGGCGCGCCAACAGGTAGACATCAGCACCATCAGGTGGCGCAACCACGGGTATTTTCATGGCCGTCTCTTCACGAACCTTGTACTTCTCGATCATCTCGTTAACTTTTGCTTGATACTTGGCCGGTGTGACCTTGTATGCTTCGGTAGGGATGTTCTGGTTACCATACATGTGCCACAAAGGCATCATGAAAAACATAATCAGACACCAAACCAGCGCAATTGCAATCCAGATGATCTCCTGGCGGCCTACCGGCACGGCCCACCAGTTCTTCTGGGCTGGAGGCAATAATGAAGTCATGCGTTACTCCCCTCTATCATTTTAAGAAAATTCTGTGACTAAGCTGTGTAGCCTAGTATGGAGCGACAGGAATCGAAGCAATCTCCATGACTCCCCACAGTGTGTAGAACACAGTAGGCATTGCTACGCCAATGAAAAGCAGTAGAAATGGATTGTCGATCATTTGTTGCCACGGAGAGATGTTTTCATCTTCCTCTCTCTCGTCGGTGTTGTTTTCATCAGCCATGGGCTGTCTCCTATAGTGTTGTTGTGAAATGGTGTAAACCAGCAATTTATTTTCGCTGCGATCCCCCTGTACTCTTCTGGCCTGAATCCAGAGGAAAACAATACCGCTCCCCATCCTTTGTTACCACTTGATTCAGCTATGTGGCTGGAGCCGGTTGTCTTTACGGTAAGTGCCTGAAAAGCCCCTAAAAAGTAAAGGGGGATTAGCGTCACAGCGACCCATTTTCAGGTTCATCGGCATTAGATCATCGGTCGCACTGTTTGCTTTTGATCTGTGTCAATTTGCCGCAGATTTTAACCCACTTTTTATGTCAGTTTTTATGTGGGGGTAGTTTGCCATTGGGGATCTATTTGGTACTATCGTCGGTCTTTGTTATTGTAAGCCCGGCCTCAAGGGCAGAGCAGGATCTATGAAATCTACCACAAACCAGCGACCTGTTGCGATCTGGTTATTCGTCTGTTGTGTCGCAATCTTTGCCATGGTCATACTCGGAGGCGTTACGCGCCTGACAGGCTCCGGGCTCTCTATGGTAAAATGGGAGCCAATTACCGGCGTGTTTCCGCCAATGAATCAGGCGGAGTGGAATGCGGTTTTTGAGCTGTATCAGCACTCGCCACAGTATAAGAAGGTAAACTCCCATTTCAACCTGGAGGAGTTTAAGTCAATTTTCTGGTTCGAGTATCTGCACCGTATCCTGGGTCGGCTTATCGGTATACTCTTCCTTCTTCCCATGCTTTTTTTTATCGCTACACGCCAAGTCAGCCGTAAGCTCTCGCCTAAACTGGTCGCAATGTTTGTGCTGGGTGGGTTACAAGGGTTGCTGGGGTGGTACATGGTTAAAAGTGGGTTGGTGGATAATCCGCAGGTAAGTCAATATCGCCTGGCTGCGCATTTTGGTTTGGCGGTGGTGGTTTATGGCTATATATTCTGGGTGGCGCTGGGGCTCTTCTTTCAGCGTGAGCCAGGGCGTGATTCTGGTGGTGCCAGGCAGATTTTGGGCTTCTCACGTGTTGTTACGGGCTTGATTTTTATTACGTTGCTGTCAGGTGCTTTCGTGGCAGGGTTAAGAGCCGGGTTTGCCTATAACACCTTTCCGCTGATGAATGGGCAACTTATACCTGATGGCATTTTCCGGCTTGTGCCGCTATGGACAAACTTTTTTGAAAATATCGCAACAGTTCAGTTTGACCATCGTGTTTTGGCGACGCTGCTGTTTTTTCTGATTCCGATATTCTGGTGGCGTTCAAGGAAATTTGAATTAAGTTCAAGGGTGCGCGTGGGGATCTATCTCCTGCTGGGAGCACTGCTGCTTCAAGTCACACTGGGTATTTCGACTTTGTTGCTTCATGTCCCTATATCTTTGGCCTCGGCGCACCAGGGAGGAGGGCTTTTGCTGTTTACGGCGGCACTTTTCGTATTGCATCAGCTGACGATGGCTTCCAAACCCCAAGTGAGTGGCGAGTAGATACCGAGCACTCAATCTTTAATAATTTTACAGAGGTTTATAATGGTTCGATCATTGTGTGTGATGCGGGTTGCTGTAGCGGTCATGCTGCTTGCCCCTTGTATGGTATTTGCAGATGTTACCTGGATTGTCAAAGGTGACGCCAAGGTCATTGATGCCAGAACCCTTGAGATCAATGGTCAGCAGGTGGTGATGCGGGAGATGGATGCCCCGGATCTGGATCAGATCTGCTTCACTAAAAAGGAGCATTACAAGTTTCGCTGTGGTGTGGTTGCGGCAGAGAAGCTCACAAAGTTGATTGCCAACAACCCATTGAGCTGCGAGGGTGCCGAAGCGGATGACAAGGGGCGCCTGCTGGCGACTTGCTGGGTGGGCGAGGCACCTCAGCGGATCGATCTTAATCAGCAGGCCGTGCTGAGTGGTTGGGCAGTGTATGACCCAGCGCAAAGTGATCGATATAAGCGTGTTCAGGGTGTTGCACGCCAGCTAAGGCAGGGGTTATGGCGTGCTAAGTTTGTGATGCCATGGGAGTGGCGCAGTGGAAATCATGCGCCACCAAAAGAGAATCCACCGTTTAACCCATAATTCTGGAATTCTAATGGTGATGGTGCGCCTCTTCGCTATCAGGTGCTGAGATAGCGCCAATGCTGTCTCGCAGCTGTTGGCGAATGCGTGCCTGATAGGCTTCAAATTTCTCTTCATCGAGTTCATTAAAGGCCAGCACTGAGCCGCCAAACTCTTTTGCGAAGTTTTCGGCATCTGAACGGAGGCTAAAGGTGGCCAGGGTAGGACCCATAGCGCCAAGTCGGTTGCTGTCCATTACAAAAAAAGCCTGCTCTACCTCAATCCAGCGGTCGTTATAGCTGCCCCAGCTGCGCTTGCTGAAATCCTGAACAAAGGCCTGCTTGATTTTTGTTTTGTAGTTGGGATCGTAGAGCGCAGAGAAGAGTCCTTTGGTATCACAAAAAAAGTGTGGCTCACCGTTTTTGAAGATGACCTGCCCTTTGGGGCCGGGGTGATCAAGCAGTATCATGCCATCCAGCATGCATACGGCATCCCGCGTCAGATCCCTGGGCGTGCTTGTGGTGCTGTTATTGCTATCTTCACTACAACCGAAAGAGAGCGCCAGTGTCAGTGATAAAAATAAAGCAAGGGGGTATCTATTCATCTTCTTGTCTCGTCTTTTTGTCCGGTTCTATTTGCCTAAGGTGCTGATGCGCCATCCGGCGATGGCTGCGGGTATGATCGTCCAGGCGGTAATGGCTGCAAAAAGTGCCGGTGTTGGAGGGATCTGCCCCATCAGCCCGAGTTGTGTGATCATTGCGTCGTCCATCATAAGGTCAATGGAGAGAAGCCGATAGAGTGCGGCGGGGTTCAGGTAAAAGAGAAGATTCACCAGGCCCATCGGAACGTCGCCCTCTGTGGCGACCAGTATGCCGATAACGCCAAGATCAAACAGTACGACAAACAGCAGCCAGATGCCAATGGCGATGGCGATCAGTTTTCCCCGATCCAGAATCAAGACAGAAAACATGATGGCGATGGAGATGAAGATGGCTCCGATCCAGACTGAGGTTATGAGCAGCAGCGTCCAGGCTTGCAGGGTGTGTCCGCTGTAAATAGAGATAGCCGCTGGTGCGGTCAATCCGACGATCAAGGTTGCTGTAAGCACCAGAAACAACCCAAGCCATTTGCCATAGAGCAAAAGAGTGGTATTGAAGGGATAACTTCTTAACAGGTCAAGGGTGCCGCGTTCATGTTCACCCGCTATGCCGTCATAGCTTAGCAGCAGTCCCAGCAGTGGGACGAGGTAGATCACCAGGTTGATCAGGCTGAAGAGTGTGCTCTGTTCCTGCCCAATACCAACAGAGCCGGTAAAGCCAAAGCCAACAAAGGTGATAAGGAGTGAGAAGATGGCAAAGGCCAGGCCAACGGCAATGATCCAGCCATTGCGCAGGTGATCAATGAACTCTTTTCGTGCGATGGCAAGTAAGATGGTGAGTGTGGACATTAATTGGGTGTCAGGTGATTTTCAGGCCGCTGTTCAGCTGAAGAAACAGCTCTTCAAGACCGGGATCGTTAACAATAAGTTTTGCGACCAGATTGTCGGTTGTGAGCAGTGCCAATAGCAGTGCCTGTTTGTGGCTTGGGTGACAGCTGAGCACAAAGGTCTCTGTCTGCTCAATATATCTCTTCTCGGTGGTGTGTTGCTGCAAAATTTGATCCAAGGCCTGTTGATTATAATTTTGGCCTTTTTGAAATTTAATAATGCTGGGCAGCTCGGCATCGTTGATGAGTTCAGCAACTGTGCCATAGGCGCTGATGATGCCATCTTTAAGCAGTGCCAGGGCATCTGATCGGGGTTCAATCTCGGCCAGCAGATGGCTGGACATTAATATAGCAACGCCTTCACCCTTGAGTTGCTCAAGGATCTGGTAAAATTCGTGGATGCCAGAAGGATCCAGTCCATTGGTTGGCTCATCGAGCAGCAGCAGTTTTGGATCACCCAATAGCGCCTGAGCCAGCCCAAGGCGTTGCTTCATCCCCTTGGAGTAGGTTTTAACCCGCTGTTTCGCGGCATGCTGCAAACCGACAATTGCAAGTGCCTCTGCAACCCTGGAGTGCTCCCCCTGCTTGAGAGAGGAGAGATAGTTTAACGTCTCCTGGCCAGTCAGGTTGGGGTAAAAAGCAGTGGTCTCTGGCAGATAACCAAAGAGCGCCTTTTGGCTGGTGGTTCGCGTGGCAGCGACGGTTTTGCCATTGATCAGAATCTTGCCTGCATCAGGTGCCAGCAGGCCGAGAACCAACTTCATCAGCGTTGTTTTGCCCTGACCGTTGTTGCCAACCAGTGCTACCAGCTGCCCGGGGGCAACCTGCAGGTCAATGGATTTTAATACCTCTTTGCCGGGGAAGCCTTTACGAATCCTAGAGAGAGAGAGGATTACCCCTCCACCCTGGCCGTGGTTTATTATTCGTCTCTGTGGCATCTTTAGAGGCATGCTTTTTCAGGGGCAGTGATCTGGCTGGGGGTTGCTGTTGTAGGGTACATAGCGGGTTTTTTATCAATAACACTGGCCGACCGAAGTACGGGAAAGCGGGTCTCAAGGGATTGTAAAAGCTGAATAACCGGGCTCAGTGCAAGCAGCCGCATCTTTGGGTGGCGATGCATCAGGTGATCCATCCGGTTTGAGGCGTAGTATATCCTGTCGCCTATCCCATCGCTATCGTAGTCCCAGCCAAGATAGTCGCTCCAGTAGTTGCCTTGCTTCTCATCGTTCCAATAGAGTGAAAAGCGCCAGGAGAAGAGCACCTGTACCGGGTTTGATATAAAGTTGTTGCCAACCATCCTGGTGTTTTCAGCGCCAGCCATGACGGCGATGCCAATGGCATTGTTTTCGACCCAGTTGTCTCTGAATTCGTTGAAGTCGGAGTCGTTGATGAAGATGCCCCTGTTATTACCGTAGGCGATGTTGCCGTCAATTTTAGAGTCATAGATGGCGCGCAGCAGCATGCCGTGGTCTTTGTTGTTGATCATGGCGTTATTATTGATGACCAGCCGTTTTGAGAACATCATCGCCTGTCCAACCGTGGAGTTGCAGGTAGTATTGCCGGTAACCCGGTTGTTGTCGTTATACATGTAGTGGATGCCGAAGCGCACGGAATCCATGACATTATCTTCAATGGATGACCGGCTGGTATTTGAGAGATAGATGCCATCACGCACCCCAAATACCCGGTTTCCCTTGATCAGCCCGTTCTGGATGTTCCAGAGATGGATGCCGTTGCCACGGTCAGAGATGAGTTTTTTTTGATAGCCCGTAACGGTGTTGTTGGCCACCAGGGGGTTGTGGCTGCCATTGATCCAGATGCCAAAGGCGCATTGAGTGAGCGAATTGCCATCCAGTTTTATATTGGTGGCCTTTTTGGTCGCATAGATACAGGCATCTGAATCTTCAATAATGTCACCGCTATTGCGTACCGTTACCCCAGAGATATGGACATTTGGGCTGGTTATAGTGATAACCGTACCTTTGCCTGAGCCATCAACAATGGACCTGTTGTTCGGGCTGCCAAGTAGCGTGAGTGCTTTATCAAACGTAATGTTCTCTTGAAAAACACCGGGGGCAAGGTGGATGCTGTCACCGTTGCGGGCGGCGCTGATGGCGTCACTAATAGTGGGAAACTGCCTGCTGGGAACCTGAAGATCAGCAGCAAGAGCAGCGTCAGTGAAAAAGAGCAGCAGACATAAGAGCATGCTGACCAGTCTGCTTGGGCTGAGGCTGGTCAGTGTGGCATTATTAAAACGTGATTTCGATTGATGGGAGAGAGACAGACTGATCAATGCGTACCTTTCCCACGGCTATCCTGCTCTTTTAGCCGCTCCTGGATCATCTTTAGATCCGCCTTGCTGATCTTCTCCAGCTTGCCCTTTTTCAGATAGACCAGTGGCGGGCAGACCTCTTCATCGTGGTAGGCCTGCTCGCATTCAAAGCAGGAGTAGCACTCATAGCGGTTGATTTCACCTTCGCGGTTGATCGCCATGGAGTCGCAGTTGACCTCGCAGACGTTGCAGCTTTTGCAGAAGTCGTAGCGCTTGATCCGGTCGATCTGGAAGTAGCTGGCAATAGAGAATGCAGCACCCAGTGGGCAGAGATAGCGACAGAAGAAACGGTAGATAAAGATGCCGATGCCAAACAGGGCAAACCAGTAGAGCACCAGATACCAGTCGCGGGAGAAGATGCCGACCAGCCAGGTGGTCTTGAACGGTTCCACCTCGGTGAGGCGTTCGGCCATCTCCACCGAGAAGAGAGAGATGCCAACCAGGGCAAAAAAGATGACATAGCGCAGCTTCCGCAACACCTCATGCACCCTGGGCGGAAAATTGTAGTTATATTTTTTGGGCAGTATGCGTCGCGACAGGCGGTGAGTTAGTTCGAGCAGTGCGCCATAGGGGCAGATCCAGCCACAAAACCAGCCGCGTCCAAACCAGATGAGGCTCAGTGCGATGGCGATCCAAAAGACAAACTGAACCGGATCGGAGAGGTAGAGATTCAGTTGGAAGCCATCCTCGAAGCTGTGCAGCAGCGGGTAGAGATGGGTCATGGAGGGTGGTGATTTCAGTATCAGCCCCACAATCAGCACGGAGAGTATCAGGATGGTGATGTGTACCGCATCCAGCCGCTTGGCCGAGCTTCTGATCAGGTCGCGCCGAATAAACAGAAAGGCAGTGACAGCGAGAAAGAGTACCAGCAGGGTGACATCCCACAGCTTCATCGCCCACATCTTCTCTATCAGTGTGGGGCCCTTCTCTTTTTCGATAATCTTTAGATCAAAATATTTTTCAGGGAACTGAAAGTCAACGCTGTAGGTTTTGAATATCTTTGAGGTGGCGGTTTCGCCCGTCAGGTGGCTGGCGATATAGTAGAATTGCCAGCGGTTGGATGAGTCGAATTTTTTGTCACGCAGAAAAAAAAGGCCGCTCTCTTTGAAGTCCGGGGCGCCTTCGATCTTTAAGCCATACAGGTGCTCGTAGTTGAGGTCACGAAAAACATATTTATTGAACCCCTGCTGGAAATAGAAGCGCTCGAATATACCGCCGCGCACAAAGCCTGACCCCTTGTAGCTGTCCTTGCCGTTGGAGATAATAATGAAGATCTTGCCATCCTCTCCGGCGCTCTCCTTTGCCCAGTTGTAGTTTGACTCGCCCAGCATGTTGATGCCGATGACCGGCTGCGTGATGTCTGCAAAATAGATGTCGACCCAGGCCTCGTTTTTGTCTGCGGTCGGGACAAGATCGGCGGTGGGTACAAAGAGGTGGCCGATGCTCCCCTCTTTGAGCAGATCATCCCAGGTTTTGGGTTGATACTCTGCATGCCAAGTGACGATGCGGGTCTCGTCGGGTGGCAGGATGCCCAGCGCCTGTGCGACCATGCGGCTGGAGGTGATCAGGGTCTGATCCATCACTTGAGCGGTTACTGTGGCTCCCGTGATCATGTCGATCGGGACGTTCCCGCCAATCGCTGAGGCATCGCTGTGCTGGGACACGTCTTCTGTTTGATCCGCCCCCTGGCTGAGTGTCCCGCCGGAGGTGATCTCAAACTTATCGGCAATATGCTTGCCGATATACTGCTCCATAAAGACCCCAAGCACAGATTCCGGGATGCCGACCAGCAGAATAGGTTCGCTGTGGTGGACGATCTCGGCATTCAGGATGGTGCCTTCAGGGCTGATGGCAATGAGTGTCACCATCGGCTTGCCAGAGTAAGCCGGGATGTCGACCAGATCGGTTGAGAGAAAGATATAGGCAAAGACCTTGCCCCCTTTTAACGCCTCAATAACCGGCAGGGCAATCGCCTTTGATTGCTGAAAATGGTCAGCTTCCGGCAGTATGTGGCTACATTTGTAGGCCTCACAAAAGGGCTTCCCATCTTTTAGAACAAGTTCGTTGGCACCCCAGCCTGCGGTGCTGAACAGCAGTAAAATCAGCAGCAGTGGGAGATATTGGTGTTTACGCAACAGGCTGGAGAAGCCTGAGAAGAGAGGTGCAGGCGGCTGAAGGCGTGTGTTTTTTGGCATGTGGGTAGAGATCTGTCTCAAATAACCTGAAATTAACCAAGCGGAATACTAAGGGAATTTGAGCTAAATTGCTACCCGCAATTTTAGTATTTGCTGATATTCTAATGTGATGCAGCCCCTTCTTCCGAAGAAGAAGGGGCTGCATTTAGGCGTTGCCAGATTGTATCAGGAGACAATCATTCTACCGCGCATCTCAAGATGCAGGGCGTGGCAGAACCATGGGCAGTAGTACCAGAAGACGCCTTTTTTGTCGGCCTTGAAGGTGACCGATGCAGTCTCCTTGGGTGAGAGGCCAAAGTTGATGTCGTGCTGGGTCAGGCAGAAGCCGTGGGAGAGATCCTCTACGCCGTCCATGTTGGTCACTATGACGGTGACGGTGTTGCCCAGTGGCACATTAAACTTGGGAAGAGAGTATGCAGGCGCGATGCTTACCATGTAGACATAGGTGTGGTTGCCTTCGGTAATAACATTGGCGGCAGCCTCTAGCGTAACCCCGTGCTTCTTGGCCAGTGCGCGCTCGAACTCAAAGCGCTTGTCATCCCGTGGCCATACCTTTTTGGGGCGGATCAGGTCGCGTGTGACAATCAGTGCATCATGTGGCTCTGCGTGAGCAGCCCCTTCATGCACCATCTTCATCTTCTCGCCAGAGATATTGAACAGCTGCTCGTTCTCTGCGCGGAAGGGGCCAACCGGCAGGAAGCGATCCTTGGAGAATTTGCACAGTGCAATCATCCAGTTGCCGTCGGCATCTTTGGTCTCACTCATGGAGGCGTTGATGTGGCCGATCTGGTAGTGCACGTCAACCTTCTCGATAACCGGGTTCTCACCGGCTATTGCCTTGGCAATATTCCATTTGGTGACGACAGAGTCGAGGAAGATAGAGGTGTAGGCATTGCCTCGGTTGTCGAAGGCGGTATGCAGTGGACCCAGGCCAACCTCTGGCTCAGCGATAACGCAGTCACGTGGTTTGATCTTGCCTGCGAAGGCCTCATCAACCTTGCTCAGCTCCACAACGGATACGGTGGGTGAGAGCTTGCCGGAGCAGACAGCGTATTTGCCGGTTGGGTCTACGTTGACGCCGTGCGGGCTTTTGGGGACAGGGATGTAGAGGGTGAATTCTGAGTCACCCCGGCCATCCAGTACCGGCACATCGGAGTCGCCAATCTTGATCCCTTTGCCTGCCTTGATGGCAGCCTCGATGCGCTCCAGGTTGAAGACGACCAGCCAATCGCGATCCTTGGCCATCATTTCAGGAAGCGTGACACCCTCTTCAGAGTTGTAGCAGCAAGCCATGGAGTACTTGCCTTCATAATCGGTGGCGCAGAGGTCGAGGTTGCCATCGACCATGATCTGCCAGCGTACCTCCATGCTCTCGGCATCGACGCAGCTGTGCAGGCAGCCATATTTTGTTGGGTCTTCCAGGTCGCGGCCATCATTGGGCAGCGGAATGCGGAACTCAGAGTTGCAGTAGACGGCATCGATTTTATGGCGTGAAGGGAAGATGCCGTGGGTGCCTGATGAATTTGGAATGTCAATGATCTTGTCGGTTACCAGCATGTCAAGGCGGACGCGCGCCAGACGAGCCTGCGACTTGTCGTTGACGAAGCCGTATTTACCGTCGTAGGTGCCATCCTTGTAGGAGAGGTGAAAATGGTGGGTGTCACCAGAGATTCGACCCTTCATCTCGCTTTTACTGAAGTTGGTCGTGCCCCAGCCATAGGCGGCATCCCAGTTGAAGACGGGGATGCGCTTCAGCTCTCTACCGGAAGGTATGCCAATAATTCGAACCTCACCAGACTGACCGCCAGACCAGAAACCGTAGTACTCGTCCAGCTCGCCCGGGCCAACATGCTCTTTAGGGCCAGACTTCGAGCTGGCCTGTGCATCGGTGGCTGTGCCAAAGGGCAGGATGCCCATGGAGAGGGCACCGGCTCCAGCCAGGCCGGCAGCAGTGGTTTTGAAGAAATTTCTGCGTGATGGCTCTGCTTCGCCAGTTTCGATTTCATCCTTGTGGTCGTCTTTTTTCTCGGTCATGGTAACCTCGGTTTATTAATAGTCAAAGGGGGTGCCAGGCAGTGTGGTTTGCTGGATGTAAGATAATCGGTAAATCGTTAATAACAGTGGCTAAATCGGCAGTATGGCTATGCTGTGCATATTGCTCAGAATGTGTCGGCAGCTGCACCAGAGCCTGGAGTACCCTTGTTCTCTCTCTGGGTAATGCGCCAGAATCCAAGTCTGCAGCAGCCGTTTGGCCAGCCCGCATGGATATATTTGCATGCTAATACGGCACCCTATTACATCGTTTGACCTGCGTCAAATTGTCGCAGCCAAAATGATGGGTTGGTGTGCTGTAGACCCCAAGTGTTGGCAATACAGTGATCTACGGTTTCTGTCTGGGGTAAAAGCAGTGTTTGGGCACCAACCCCAGCGGTATCACGCTCAATAAAAGATAGTGCATTGTAAAAAATATATTGAGATATTGAAATCTAAAGTGCTTTGCGATGGGTGCCCCATTATGAACATGCCTGCACTGGTTGCCCATAGAGGGCAGATGGCGAGCTATCCGGAAAACAGTCTGCTGGGTCTTGAGGCGGCACTAAAATGTGGTGCACAGAATATTGAATTTGATGTGCAGAGCAGCGCTGATGGTGTGTTGGTTCTGTTCCATGATATTGAATTGCAGCGTGTAACAGGCGTTGCAGGCAATCTCTTTGAGATGCGGTTTGAGGAACTCAAAGCAATCCGTGTGAGTGAGCCAGATCGTTTCCCAAGCGATACTTTTAGTGAGCCGATTCCAACGCTAAAAGATATGGTTGGTTTGCTGCTGTGCTACCCCGATGCAACGGCCTTTATAGAGATAAAGGATGAGAGTGTTGATCGGTTTGGTATTGATACGATCTGTAAACAGCTATTGCAGGAGATAAAACCAATAGAGCAGCAGGCGGTGGTGATCTCTTTCCACAAAGAGGCGATTAAATATGTAAGAGATCACAGCGCGCTTAAAACCGGCTATGTGCTGAAAAAATATGATCTGCAACACCGTGGTTTTGCGCAGCAGCTAAACCCCGACTATTTGATTGTAAACCATACAAAACTGGTTAAAGGTGAGAAGCCATGGGAAGGTGACTGGGAGTGGATGCTGTATGATATTACAGATCCAGAACGCTGTTGCGAATATGCTGGCCATGTTGCACTAATCGAGACGCGGGATATTTGCAGCATGCTGAAGCATCCGCTGTTTGCTCTAAAACCATGAGTGCAGATTACGACATTCTTGTTATTGGTGGTGGCATACAGGGGGCAGGCTGTGCACAAGCAGCAGCAGCTGCCGGATACTCGGTTGCCGTGCTGGAAAAGTATGACCGGCCAGGTTTGGGCACCTCATGTAAATCCAGCAAGCTGATCCATGGTGGCTTGCGCTACCTGGAGACTGCGCAGATCAAATTGGTGCATGAATGTCTCTCTGAGCGCAGCCTGCTGTTACGCAATGCCCCCCATCTGGTAACGCTTGAATCCTTTTATATACCTGTATATAAAAGCAGCATTCGTAAGCCATGGATGATTTGGATTGGTCTTGCGTTATACGCGTTGCTCAGTGGAAAAGGATTCAACAAAATCCCAAAAGAAAAGTGGGATGGATTGGATGGTCTCAAAACAGAGGATCTGCTTGCGGTATATCAATACCATGATGGGCAGACAGATGACCAGCATCTTACGGAATCAGTCATGCGCTCTGCGCAGCAGCTTGGGGCTGAATTTATATCCAGTGCTGAGCTGATCTCTGCACAATGTAGTGCAGGGTTATGCAAGGCAGTGTATCAACAGGGCGATGAGCAAAAGCAGATTTTAGCAAAAATCATTATTAATGCAGCCGGGCCATGGGCTAATCTGGTGCTGCAAAGAATCACCCCCAAGCCACCGCCAGCCGATATGGATCTGGTGCTGGGCACACATATTGTTGTTCCTGGTTCCCTTGAGCAGGGCATGTATTATATGGAGTCCCCACAGGATCGAAGGGCGGTCTTTGTTCTTTCCCGGCCTGACGGCATCATGATTGGCACAACAGAGACAGCATTTCATGGCTCACCGGATCAGGTTGATCCACCAGAATCAGATATCGAATATTTGATTGAAGTCTACAATCACTATTTTCAAAACCTCATCTGCCGCTCGGATGTTAAGCGAGCCTTTGCCGGATTGCGTGTCCTGCCAACAGGTGGTGATGCCTTTAGCCGATCAAGGGAGATTATGATTCACACTGATGCCATAAATCCCCAGGTATTTACAGTCTACGGCGGAAAGCTGACGGCCTATCGGGCAACAGGTGAGCGGGTGATAAAACTTGTAAAGCATCTGCTACCAAAGCGAGAGCAGCAGGCTGATGTGAAATGCTTACGCCTGCCATAGCGGGTACTGGGTTGATCAAATGGTGCAACATATACGGTTTTCATTGAATATATCCCCTGAGGCATTTCTTCAGCATTATCAAGGGGTGGCCTCAGTTGTTGTGGTGCAGGCAGATGATGGCCGGCGTGTGCAGCTGCCCGCCAGCAGTTTGCGTCCTTTCGTGAGCCAACAAGGCATTGTGGGCCGATTCGAGCTTGAGCTGGGTCGGAATAATAAACTGATCCATTTGAAAAAACTGGACTGATTCTGGTGAAGCCGAGCGCCCCGGTTTATCTACAGATGGCAGAATTTACGCTGTATTTGTGCGCTTGAAAGCCCCCTGTTCAATTGTGGGTATATGCCGACAAATGGGCATAATCCAGGATATTGCTGAGCCAACCCTTGAGATCTATAAACTTATTTATTATCAGCTGGTTAGCCGCGCACCATGGCGGTGCGTGCGGTGCTGACGATTATTGATTTCCCTATCGAGTTTAATTCCTAAAGATTGCCGTTCCTTCGCCGTTAAAACATCTACAAGGGTATTGAGCTTATTCTATATTTCAGTAGGTAAGGCAGAGATTTATAACCTAATTAAATTTGCCTGCTTACTCTGCAGAGAGCTTTATGCACTAAGGGTGGGTAATTAAGTGTTACCCAATTTTAGAGAAAATCTACTAATTTTCAGGAGAAAACAGAATGGCAAGCATATTAGCCGTAGATGACTCTGCTTCCATGCTCCAGATGGTGGCATTTACTTTGAAGGGCGCTGGTTATGATGTGGTGGAGGCGACTGATGGGCAGTATGCGCTGGATATTGCAAAAACGCGTGGAGTGGATTTGGTGATAACGGACGTAAATATGCCCAGAATGGATGGGATTACCCTGATAGGGGAGCTGCGTAAACTACCCAGCTACAAATTTACACCACTGCTGATGTTAACCACAGAATCAAGCCCTGAAAAGAAACAGCAGGGAAGAGCTGCCGGGGCAACAGGCTGGATTGTTAAACCTTTCAATCCAGATCAGCTATTGAATACAGTAAAAAAAGTGCTCGGTTAAAGAGTGAATGGCTGAATCCACGATCTGACCGGGGAGAGGAATGATGACCATAGATATGGCGCAATTTCATCAGGTTTTTTTTGATGAGAGTTTTGAAGGGCTGGACATCATGGAATCAGGGCTGCTGGAGATGGATCCAGGCAGTGCTGACCCTGAGCAGATCAACTCAATATTCCGGGCGGCTCACTCCATAAAGGGAGGGAGCGGCACCTTTGGGTTCACAAACATAGCTGATTTCACCCATGTGATGGAGACACTGCTGGATGAAATGAGAGATGGCAGGCGTCAGGTAACTGCTGAGGCGGTCAATGTCCTGCTTGCATCGGTTGATGTGTTGCGTGAAATGCTGACAGCAACCAGTGAAGATGCCGAGGTTGATCCTGAAAGAGTCAAGGCACAGAAAGCCGAGCTTGATCGGATTTTGGCAGGCGGCGCAGCAGCAGTGGAAGTCGCTGAGCCTGATAGCACAGAAGAGGCATGCGCCAGCAGCGAGCAAACAGGCTGGCATATCGTCTTTCGTCCCCACTCCCACATGATGCGTACAGGCAATGATCCATTGCGTCTTATTCGTGAGCTGGGAAGTCTGGGTGAACTGAGCGTAGAAGTGGATCTGGAATCACTTCTCCCGCTATCAGAGTACGAACCAGAAGATTCATACCTCAGTTGGGATTTGCATCTGAAAGGTGATATCAGCAAAGAGCAAATTGATGATATTTTTGATTGGGTTGAAGATGACTGTGATCTCTCGATTGCCCCGATCTGCCCAGCACAAAAAGCCCCGGCTGCTGCACCTGAAACAGCCAGCGAGCCAGCGCCAAAAACAGAGATCAAAGCGGCACCAGCCCCCGATGAGCGACGCGAAGGTGGTGATCGCCGAACATCAGACCGAAGAGGCAGTGTTAAAAAACCTGCAACTGGTGGTGGGACAAGCTCGATACGGGTAGACATCACCAAGATTGATGTATTGATCAACATGGTTGGTGAGCTGGTTATCACCCAGTCCATGTTGAGCATGATGGGTGAAGAGTTTGACATCAGCCAGATAGAGCGTCTGCGTGAAGGTTTGGCCCAGCTTGAACGGCATACGCGTGAGATGCAGGAGAGCGTCATGCAGATCAGGATGCTTCCAATCAGCTTTACCTTCAGTCGTTTCCCCCGATTGGTGCATGACTTAAGCACAAAAATGGGCAAACAGATTGAGTTGAAAATGACGGGTGAAACAACAGAGGTTGACAAAACAGTCATTGAGAAAATAGGTGACCCATTGGTTCATCTGGTGCGCAACAGCCTGGATCATGGCATTGAAATGCCCGAAGAGCGGGTCGCAGCAGGAAAACCAGAGCAGGGAACAGTAGAGCTTAATGCCTATCATCGTGGCGGCAACATCATTATTGAAATCAAGGATGATGGTAAAGGCCTTAATAGAGATCTCTTGCTGGAGAAGGCAATTGAGCGAGGCCTGGTGCCCTCCGATGCAATATTGAGTGATCAACAGATTTATGAGCTGATTTTTGCCGCAGGCTTCTCAACAGCAGAGACAGTAAGTGATGTCTCCGGGCGCGGCGTTGGCATGGATGTGGTGCGAAGAAACATCAATGAGCTGGGTGGCAGCATTGAGATACATTCTGAAATGGGAGTTGGATCATCATTTATTATTCGTTTGCCATTAACGCTGGCAATACTGGATGGACAGACAGTATCTATTGGAAGTGAGACCTATATTGTGCCCCTGGTTTCAATTATTGAATCCATTCAGGTCAAGGAAAACATGGTCAATATGCTGGCGGGCAAAGGCGAGACCTTTAAACTGAGAGAAGAGTATCTGCCCATTGTGCGGCTGCATGAGATCCTGGGCGTTAATGATGCCAAAGCAAAAGAGTTAAATGAAGGGCTGCTGGTTGTCGTGGAGGGTGAAGGGCGACGGTGTGGCCTTTTTGTAGATGACCTGCTTGGGCAACAGCAAGTTGTCATTAAATCACTCGAAGCAAATTACAGAAAGATTAGCGGGTTGTCAGGTGCGACAATTCTAGGTGATGGCTCTGTGGCACTGATTCTTGACATTCCAGGGCTTATTCGCATGGCAGGTAATGCATCCTCTGCATTTAGTAAGGATGTCAGGAAAAGTGCATAAATCGTTGCTTTATTAATAAGGTATGAGTCATGGCTGAATTACAAGCAGCAGAACTGAATAATCTACAGAGCGAAGGGTTCTCTGATGAGCAAAATGCTCAGTACCTTACTTTTGAGCTTGCAGATGAGGATTATGGTGTCGACATTCTGCGGGTACAGGAGATACGGGGCTGGGATGTGGTGACTCGGGTTCCAAATACACCATCCTATGTAAAAGGCGTATTAAACCTGCGTGGTGCAATCGTTCCCATATTTGATCTGCGTGAGCGTTTTGATTTATCGAGCCAGGAGTATACCAAAGACACAGTGGTAATAGTGCTGCGTGTTAATGGTGATACCGGCATGCGCATAATGGGCATTATTGTGGATGCCGTTTCAGATGTTTTAAATGCCAACAGCAGTGGTCTTGTCAATGCCCCGGATTTTGGTGGCCGTGTGGCTACTGAATTTATTGCTAGTCTTATCTCTGCAGGAGATAAGATGGTGATGCTTCTGGATGTGGATAAATTGCTTGGTCAGGATCAGCAGAGTGAACAGGAACAGGCAGCAGCAAATTAGATTGATGTTTTTTTGAGGAAAAGGCTATGAGCTTTCTAAATAATATGAAGTTGTCACAGAAGTTACTGTTGATGGTAATGATTCCAGTTATTGTCATGCTAGGGTTTGCTGCGGTACAGGCAACATCCGCACTGTCAATGCGACAGACAGCTATAAAACTGGAAGAGATGACAGCACTAGGGGTTCACGCCAGTAATCTTGTACATGAGCTACAGAAAGAGCGCGGAATGACGGCAGGCTTTCTTGGCAGCAAGGGTGCCAAGTTTGGCTCTGAGATAAAAGGGCAGCGTCGCTCAACAGATGAGAAAGTGGATGCGTTGAACCAGTATTTAGCCGGCTTTGACCTCTCATCAATGAGTAACAGTTTTAAAAGTGAGCTGGATAAAGCACTTGGCCGCCTGAAACAGATTGAGCAAAAGCGGGATGCGGTTGATACACAAAACATCCAAGTAAAGGATGCATTGGGTTACTACACGGGCATAAATGCATCCTTTCTTGGGCTGGTATCGGAGTTATCAACGGTTAGCCCAGATGGTGAGCTTGCGATCATGACAGCTGCCTATGCAAATTATCTGCAAGGCAAAGAGCGTGCTGGTATTGAGCGGGCTGTGCTCTCCGATGTGTTTGCCAGAGATGATTTTGGTGGCATGTTCAACAGGTTTATGTCACTGGTTACAACACAAAAAAATTACATTGATGTCTTTCTCTCCCTGGCTTCAAAGGAGGTGGTTGATTTTTATCATCAGACGATGACAGGCGAATTTATTGATGAAACAGAGAGGATGCGCCAGATTGCAATTGAGAATGCAGCAACGGGTGGCTTTGGTATTGATTCGGTTTACTGGTTTAAAAAGCAAACCGGAAAAATCAATCTATTGAAAAAGGTTGAAGATCACCTTGCAGAAGGGTTGACTGAAAAGGCTGAATTACTGGACAAGAGTGCCACAAGTGATCTTATTCTTAGCCTCATTCTAGCGGTGATTGGTTTCTTGGTGGCAGTGGGTTTGGGTACAGTCATTGGCCGTGGTATCCGGGCGCAGATGGGTGGTGAGCCAGGAGAGATTGCAGAGATTGCCAACAATATTGCAAATGGTGAGCTGAATTTAGATATTGATAGCAATGTAGAGCATGTGGGCGCCTATGCGGCAATGGTAAAAATGCAGAGCAGGCTTGCAGAGGTTATTGAGAATGATATTCAGTCGATTGTGGATTCAGCACGAAATGGTGATCTAAGCCAGCGTGTTCCAATGGAAGGAAAAGAGGGGTTTTATGCAAAACTAAGCGAGGGTGTCAATGACCTGCTGGAGGTCAGTGAAAGCGTGATTGATGACACTGTGCGTGTATTTGGTGCCTTGGCGCAGGGTGATTTAAGTGAATCGATTACAAAGGATTACAAGGGGTCATTTAATCAACTCAAGCAGGATGCCAATGCCACAATCAATAAGATCAGAGAGGTGATAGAGGGTGATATTCAGGCCATGGTCAATAGTGTACGTGCAGGTGACCTGGGTCGCCGGATTAACATTGATGATAAGCAGGGTTTTTTCCGTGAACTGAGCGTCGGCATCAACGACCTGACCGAGACGCTGAGCCTGGTATTTAATGATATTGCCGGTGTAATGGCTGCATTGGCTAAAGGTGATTTAACAGAGAGTATGACCGGCGAATACCAGGGCATGTTTGCTGAGGTTAAAAATGATGTCAATGGAACACGTGAAAATCTAGCAGACATTATCTCGCAACTGCGAGAATCTGCAGATCAGATCAATACCTCATCAGAAGAGATTTCAGCCGGTAACAACAGCCTCTCTGGGCGAACAGAACAGCAGGCCAGCGCCTTGGAAGAGACCGCATCAAGCATGGAGCAATTAACAAGCACCGTAAGGAACAATGCCGATAATGCACATCAGGCCAATCAAGTGGCCATAACCGCCAGGCAGACAGCCGAACATGGTGGCGAAGTGGTTGGCAAGGCAGTAGGTGCCATGGAAGATATAAATGTGGCCAGTAACAAGATTGCCGAAATTATCGGGGTTATTGATGAGATCGCCTTCCAGACCAATCTGCTTGCATTGAATGCATCGGTTGAGGCGGCAAGGGCAGGTGAGCAGGGTCGTGGATTTGCAGTGGTTGCAACCGAGGTCAGAAATCTTGCCGGTCGAAGTGCAACCGCAGCAAAAGAGATCAAAGAGCTCATCCAGGACAGCGGAGAGAAGGTAAGGATTGGTGCCGAGCTGGTCAACAGCTCGGGTGAAACGCTGGATGAGATTGTGGGGGCCGTTAAAAAGGTAGGAGATATTATCTCAGAGATCACGGCAGCAAGTCAGGAGCAGTCAGCAGGCATTGACCAGATCAACCAAGCGGTGACCAGCATGGATGAACTGACCCAGCAAAATGCGGCATTAGCAGAAGAGACATCAGCAGCATCGGCTTCCATGACGGATAAAGCGCGGGAGATGAATGAGATGATGAACTTCTTTAGCGTGCCAGGTGGGGTTGCTGCTCCAACGGCCAGACCACAAGCAGCTGCCCCCAGAGCCGTTGCCAGGCCAGCTCCGGCACATAAGCCAGCTTCGCAATCCGCATCAACAGTAACGTCGGTGAACAGTAATGATGGCGATGACGGCGAATGGGCTGAATTTTAAGTGGTTGTTTTCACAAGTCACGATCAATTCTGGCGAGTGAAGGAGACAGGGTATGAGTGATGCAATGGCTGTTGATGGTGATGCTTCAAACCTTGAAGAGCTTGTGAGGCAATATCTGAGTTTTGAGCTTGCGGGGGATATCTACGGTGTTGACATCCTAAAAGTGCGAGAGATTAAAGGCTGGGAAGAGGTGCGCCCGCTGCCGGACATGCCCGACTATATAAAAGGCGTGCTGGATCTGCGCGGTGTCATTGTACCCATTGTGGATCTTCGTGTGCGCTTTCAGCTGGCGAGCTGTGAATACACGCCTACCACGGTCATCATTGTGTTGTCAGTAGAGCATGGCGAGCAGCAACGAGTGGTTGGTGTAGTGGTGGATGGCGTCTCTGATGTGCTTGATGTATCGCCGGGCAATGTGCGAAAAGCGCCCAATCTTGGAGGGGCAATAAACCAGCAATATATCACAGGGATGATAACCATCGAGGATAGAATGCTCATTCTGCTAGATGTTAATAAATTACTTGACCTGCGAGAGATTGGGATCTCTGAAACAGTTGGCAAGTGCGTGGAAAGCGGATAAGAGACCATGAGAATAATTGCGGTAATCAATCAAAAAGGAGGGGTTGGAAAAACCACAATTACCGCAAACTTAGGTCATGCTCTTCAGATTGCAGGCTATCGGGTCATGCTGATTGACATGGATCCGCAAGCGCAATTGACAACAAGTCTGGGCATATTCCGTCTGCCAAAAAAGGGGATCGATACGGTATTACTCGATCAAACACTGCTTAAAACAGTAGGGATTCATACCAGGGAGAATATAGTGTTGGTGCCAGCAGGTAGTCAATTGATGGAGGTAGAGCATCTTAACAATGGCGGTGTAAGCCGGGCTACACTGTTGGATGCTGCACTTCAGCAACAAAATCCGCAGCAGGATTTCATACTGATTGATTGTCCACCGGCCTCTGGTCTTCTCTCTGCAAACGCCATTATGGCGGCAGATGAGGTACTGATACCCGTAAGTGGTGACTATCTATCACTCAATGGTGTAGCCCATTTACTGACCACATTAAAAAAATTTGAAGCCTTACGTTCAGCCACACTTCAACGATGGGTTGTCATGAGCCGCTTTCATACCCGGCGCCGCCTGTCCAAAGAGGTGCGCAGTAAACTGATCGGCCATTTTCCAAACCGCGTGCTAAGAACAGAAATCAAAGAGGCAGCAGCACTGGCAGAGTGCCCGGCAGTTGGAAGAACTATTTTTGAATTCCGCAGGACAAGCAGCTCTGCACAAGGTTTCACACAGCTTGCCCAGGATCTGGTTGAAAGGAGAACCCACTAATGGCCATACAAAAGAAAACTACGACGACCAAGAAAAAGCGCACACCTAAAAAAGTTATAGAACATGATCCGCTCTCTATGCCAGAGGAGCTGCATGAGGAAGAGCCTGTAATAACTGAATCTATAATCAGTGACAGTAAAAAAAACAGCGATGCCATTGATTTAGGTGGTTCTCTGGTTATCAGTGAGGTAGAGGCCATTCGGGGCGACTTATTAGAGACGCTGCAAAGTGGTAAGGATCTTATTATTGATGGCGCTGAAATAGAACAGATTGATGGTGCAGGATTGCAGCTGCTTGCAGCCTGCATCCTGGAAGCTGAAAGAATGCACGTTACGCTTAAATGGTGCGGAGCCTCACAGACATTGTGCAGCGCTGCAGATCAACTTGGGTTAACAGAAACATTACAACTGAATGAGATAGGCCAGGCAGCGTAATCCCGGATTATCTGGGGCGTGGAGATGGTGCATTATCCACTGGCAAAAAAGGCCAATAGAGATATTTATGATAATGCTGAGCGGTTTTAGAGGATAAGAATGTGACATCACAAAATAGGGAATTTAAGTTTACAAAAAAAGATTTTGATTTTTTGCGTAAAATTTCCAATGCCCGCACAGGCATCGTTGTTACAGATGATAAATTTGACATGTTTTATGCGCGCTTATCCCGGCGTGTGCGCGCACTTGGTTTTAGCAACTTTAGTCAATATTGTGACTTCGTCTCCAGCGATCGTGCAGGAGATGAGGTGCTTGAGCTCATCAATGCCGTTACAACCAATCTAACTGCATTTTTCAGAGAGAATCACCACTTTGAGTTTTTAAGTAAAACGGTGCTCCCAAAGTTATTAAAAGAGAACAGGGATGAAAAAAAAATACGGATCTGGTCAGCTGGGTGTTCAACGGGCGAAGAGCCCTATTCATTGGCTATCACACTAAAAGAGAATTTGCCCGCAAACCTGCACTGGGATATAGAGATATTAGCCACAGATATTGATTCAAATGTTTTGGCGAAAGCATCCAAAGGCGTCTATATGGAAGATAGAGTGAAGGATATGCAAAAAAAAATATTGCACAGATGGTTCATGAGGGGCAAAGGCTCTAATGCCGGATCGGTTCGTGTGAAGCCAGAAGTAAGATCGCTGATTAATTTTGGCCAGTTGAATCTAATGGAAAGCTGGAATGCTGGTGATATAAAAGATGTAATATTCTGCCGTAATGTGATCATCTATTTTGACCGTGAATCTAAAACCAGGCTGGTAAATCGCTATGCAGATAACCTGAAAGATGGCGGTTATCTTTTCATTGGGCATTCTGAATCATTGTATAAAATAACAGATCGTTTTGAGCTTATAGGAAATACGATTTACCAAAAGGTAAAATAGAGTCAAGTGATGACAATGCTTAAAAAAACGGAATTTCCACCACCCATAAGCGGGTTTGAAGATATTAACCGCTATTGGGACAAACATCGTAAAATCATAGCAGCAAAAATACTGCCTGGTGAATATTACGTAACCAATCAAAATGAGATGATCACCACGGTGCTAGGTTCATGTGTATCTGCATGTATACGTGACAGAAGAACAGGCATTGGTGGCATGAATCATTTTATGTTGCCCATATCAGAAGATGGAAACTGGGGTGGGTCAGAGAGTGTAATAAGTACCGCAACACGATATGGCAACTATGCAATGGAGCACATGATTAATGATATTCTGACCCATGGAGGGCTCCGCTGTAACCTTGAAGTCAAGGTGTTTGGTGGGGGCAAGATAATGTCAAGCATGACGAACGTTGGAAATAAAAACATTAAATTTGTGCAGGATTATCTTGCACAGGAAAGATTAAAGGTTACAGGAGAGGATTTGGGTGACATCTACCCAAGGAAGGTGATCTACTTTCCTGCAACTGGACGAGTCTTGGTGAAGAAATTAAAGGATCTGCACAATGATACGATTGTTAAGCGTGAAAAAGAGTACCAGCATACCCTTGATCAAAAGCCGGTAGAGGGTGAGATCGAACTATTTTAAGTTGGGCCAAGTGATAATGTAACTATTCAGCACCCTCACAAAATCGCCTGTAACTGTTCAGATTGCCCCTGAAATCCGTCAGTTCAAGGCGCAAACCAAAAGCAGGTGCTTTAGGCGATGTGAGTTTACAAGTGTAAATGATCATTTTGTAACACCGAAATGGCGGGTTTCAGGGGTGAACTGAATAGTTACGTGATAACAAACACAAATCTGAGCTATAGATCATGATTAAAGTTCTGATAGTTGATGATTCAGCGCTGGTGCGGCAACTGCTGACGGAGATCCTTGACAAGGCACCGGGCATTAAAGTGGTTGGCACAGCGGTTGATCCTTTTGCTGCGCGTGAAAAGATCAAAAAATTAAGCCCTGATGTGCTAACGCTTGATATTGAGATGCCGCGCATGGATGGCATTACCTTCCTGGGTAATTTAATGCGCCTGCGACCTATGCCAGTCGTCATGATCTCTACCCTGACCGAAGCGGGGGCAGACGTTACTTTACAGGCGTTGGAGTTAGGCGCGGTTGATTTTGTACCAAAGCCAAAGATGGATGTTGCTCAGGGGCTGGACGAGTATGCGCAGGAGATAATTTCAAAAGTGAGAGGTGCGGCGGGTGCCCGTGTGCGCGCAGTGCAAAGTCCGCCCAAAAAGATAGAAGAAAAACACTCTGCTGATGCCGTATTGTCAAAGCAAACCAAAGCCAGACACTTTCGTACCACGGATAAAATCATAGGCATCGGCTCATCTACTGGTGGAACAGAGGCGATAAAAAGTGTGTTAGCCAGTTTGCCCCCAGATATGCCAGGAATCGTCATCTGCCAGCATATTCCCGCTGCATTTAGCAAACCCTTTGCTAACCGGGTAAATGCAATGTGCAAAGTGGCCGTCTCTGAGGCAGTTAATGGTCAGCAGATTCTTCCTGGGCATGCCTATATAGCGCCGGGTGACCAGCATCTTCTGGTTGAGCGTGATGGTGCTCGATATGTATGCACACTAAATGACGGGCCGCCGGTTAATCGGCACAAACCATCGGTTGATGTGCTGTTTCGATCATTGGCGCAAAATGCAGGTTCGAATGCGATAGGCCTCATGCTGACTGGAATGGGAGCTGATGGTGCAGAAGGGATGGGTGAGATGAAAGAAACGGGCTCCCCAATTATTGTGCAAGATGAAAAAACCAGTGTTGTCTGGGGCATGCCTGGTGAGGTGGTTAAGCGTGGGTTTGCTGATGAGGTGTTGCCACTGCATAAAATTGCACACAGGCTAATATCACTGGCAAGGTAGCAAAAACAACAGCAAGCTCAAGTTTTCACATAATTTTCCGATAATCAATGTACAAAAAACAATTGTAGAGGCGGCAAATGAAAATCCTGAATGGAGCATATTTGACCAAGCATTGGATGCCATTGGTAGCCAGTGTTGCCGTATTGCTGGTTTCGGGGTTTGTTCTCTCCCCTGCGGCTGCATTGAGTGGTCTGCTGGTGCTCTGTCTTTGGGTTTTCGTGACTATACGTTCAGGTCAGGAAGATGCAGCATCTGAACCTCTTTGCTTTAAGGATAAAGCGGAACGGGAAAGCCTGGACGATGCTGTTCACGGACTGGTTCTTGGTCTGGATGCGGGGTTTACGGGTGTGGCTCATCAAATGCGTGGAGAGCTGACATCAATTCGAAACCTGGTTTCTGATGCGGTAAAGACATTACAGCAGAGTTTTGAAGGGTTAAACCAGCAGGTTAACATGCAGCAAGCCATTGTGAATGAGCTGGTTAGCGGGATGAGAGATGCTGGGGATGAACAGTGCGACAAGAGTTCATTTGCCGCATTTACAGAACATACAGATGATGTGCTGCGCTATTTTATTGACTATGTGGTCAGTCTCAGTGCAGGCAGCATGAATATGGTTGGGCAGATAGATGATATGTCCGATCGTATGGATGAGGTCAACAATCTGCTGGATGATGTCAAAGCCATTGCAGACCAGACAAACCTTCTGGCACTGAATGCAGCAATCGAGGCAGCCAGGGCGGGTGACTCAGGCCGGGGCTTTGCTGTAGTTGCAGATGAGGTGCGCAAGCTCTCACAAAGATCTACCAGATTTAATGATGAGATCCGCACAGTGTTGGCTGCTGCGCAGCAAAATGTCAGCGATGCGCGTGCAACAGTTGGAGAGCTGGCATCAAAAGATATGAACTTTGCGCTTAAATCAAAATCCCGTGTGGATGAAATGATGAAGCACCTCGGCACGGTAAATAAAAAAACCGAGGCACATATCGCAGAAATATCTGCCATAACCGGCTCTATTGATGGTTATGTGGGTGATGCCGTTCGTTCGTTGCAATTCGAAGATATTGTGGCGCAGTTAACTGAATTCACCAGTGGCCATTTAGGGCGCGTAGAAAGCATGATTCAGAGCATTGATGATGGCATTAAGGATTTGCGTCTGAATTCAGATGACGGAATAGATGCGTATATCAAGGGGCTGGAGGATCTCTGTAAACGGATTGCGGCGCTGGATGAGGCAACACAGGCTAAGCTGCATAACCCTGTCTCTCAGAGAGATATGAGCGAAGGTGAAGTAGAACTTTTTTAGGCAGAATTTTATCGGGAGCATACTGTGAGCATCAGCTCAAAACTTATAGAACATGAAAAAAAGTTGATAATTGCATTGGATGATCGCTTTGATTTCTCATGTCATGATGAATTTCGTGATACCTATCGGTCGCTTGACCTCGGTCAGCTTGAGATTATCGTTGACTTTGCAAGGACTGAATATATTGATAGTGCAGCTCTTGGTATGTTGCTGGTACTGAGAGAACGTGCTGGTGGAGACAGTGCTAAAATCATTTTGAAGTCATGTCAGCCATCTGTGCGGCAGATTATGGATATAACCCGTTTGAATAAACTTTTTAAACTTAGTGATTAAGGTGACAATATGAGTGTTAAAACCACGGTATCATCGGATAAAAGTGAGGTAACTATCTATCTGACGGGGCGCTTTGATTTTTCCACCCACCGGGATTTTATTGGCGCATACAAAGAGCACCCTAAAGGGGAGGTCGCTTTTATTGTGGATCTTAAAGGGGCTGATTATATAGACAGCTCGGCAATGGGGATGTTGTTACAGCTTCGGGAGTATAGTAAAAGCAACACGGATGTCCGCCTCATCAATGGCAATGATGGCATTCGTGAAATTCTGCGCATAGCAAATTTTGATAAGCTGTTTAGCATAGCGTAAGCGACACCTGCAATATGGCTTCAACCTGATCCCAAGGCTGAATTTGACGCTGTTACACAGTTAATTTAATCTGGCGGACTATTCGTCGATCAGGATTGCGCCATGAATCTTCAGCCTGTAGTACTTTCCGGAGGATCCGGAACCCGCCTTTGGCCGCTATCGCGAGGCGCCTACCCCAAACAGTTTTTGCCCCTTTCAGGCCCTCATTCGCTGTTTCAATCGACCCTTTTGAGGCTTGCAACACTTGAGCAGGAGCAGCCAGAGTCAGGGATCACGCTGGCGGATGCCATTGTCGTCTGCAATGAGTCCCACCGCTTTTTGGTTGCAGAGCAGTTCCGCCTGCTGGATCACTCCCCCGCCTCCATCATGCTTGAGCCAGCAGGGCGCAACACCGCACCGGCATTAACCATCGCCGCCATGAAGGCAGTTCAGAACAGTGCCGACCCGGTGCTGATTGTCATGCCTGCTGACCACCTTATCTCAGATGAAGCGATGTTTAGAGGTGTAGTGGCTCATGGAGCGGCGCTGGCATCAGAAGGAGCCGTAGTCACCTTCGGCATCGTGCCAACCTCACCAGAGACAGGCTATGGCTATATAAAGAGAGGCGAAGCCTCCGCCAATAGTGAGACATTCAAACTGCAGGCCTTTGTTGAAAAGCCCGACCGAAACCAGGCGCAGCGCTACCTGGATAGCGGAGAGTATCTTTGGAACAGTGGGATATTCATGATGCGCGCCTCCGTATGGCTGGAGCTGATTGAGCAGCATCAGCCCGAAATTGCAGCAGCCTGCCGGGCAGCCTTTGCCAGTGCCGAGCAGGATGGCGACTTCTTTCGGGTGGATGCCAAAAGTTTTGAAAGCTGCCCTTCAGACTCCATTGACTATGCGGTTATGGAGAAACTCTGCGCAGAGAAGAGCGACTCCGGCAGAGCCACAGTGCTTCCGCTATCCGCAGGCTGGTCTGATGTGGGGAGCTGGTCAGCACTGTGGGAGGTCAGAGAGGCGGATGCATCAGGCAATGTCATCGAAGGGGATGTATTGGTGCATGACTCCACAGACAACCTTCTGATCGCACAACATCGTCTGCTGGCAACGGTTGGGGTGAGCAATCTGGTTGTGGTCGAAACGCCTGATGCCGTATTGGTGGCTGACAAGGCGCATGCCCAGAATGTAAAGTTCATAGCCGAACAGCTGAAACAGGATCAGCGCAGTGAATCACAATTCCACCGCCGGGTGCATCGCCCCTGGGGCGATTACGAGCCGATTGATGAAGGCGACCGCTATCAGGTCAAACGACTGACGGTAAAGCCGGGGGCCTCGCTTTCGCTGCAGATGCATCATCACCGTGCAGAACACTGGATCGTCGTGCGCGGCACCGCAGAGATAACGCGCAACGACGAGGTGCTGATGCTGAGTGAAAATGAATCCGTCTACATCCCTCTGGGAGCCACCCACAGACTGGAGAATCCCGGTGTTATCCCCCTGGAGCTGATAGAGGTGCAGTCAGGCAGCTATCTGGGAGAGGATGACATTGTCCGTTTCGAGGATCACTACAACCGCAAAACCTCAGACTAACAAGATTACAAGTTGTCGAGCGAACAGGATATAATCCCCGCCTCTCCACCCTCTTGTTCGATTTTATTCCGAGGCACTTCAGATGGGCTTTAAATGTGGCATTGTGGGCTTGCCAAATGTTGGTAAATCCACGCTATTCAATGCGTTGACACAGGCTACAATCGCAGCCGAAAACTACCCCTTTTGCACGATTGACCCTAATGTCGGCGTTGTGCCGGTGGCGGATGCCCGTCAGGACAAGATAGCTGAAATCGTAAAACCGCAGAACATCATCCCCACCACCATGCAGTTTGTGGATATTGCGGGTTTGGTGGCGGGAGCCTCCAAAGGTGAAGGGCTGGGCAATAAATTCCTGGCCAACATCCGCGAAACTGACGCCATCTGCCATGTCGTGCGCTGCTTTGATAATGACGATGTGGTGCATGTGGCCGGCAAGGTCGACCCACTGGCCGATATTGAGGTGATCAACACCGAACTGGGGCTGGCTGACCTGGAGTCGGTAGAGAAGGCGCTGGACAAGGTTGCCCGACAAGCCAAAACAGGCGATAAAAAAATCCTGGTACAGAAGAGCCTGCTGGAGCGTGTGCGGGATCACCTGGATGCAGGGAACCCCGTCCGTTCGATGGAGCTGGATGAAGAGCAGCTATTGACCCTGCGAGATCTGCATCTGCTGACGATCAAACCCACACTCTACATTGCCAATGTGGATGAGCGTGGCTTTGCCGATAACCCGGCACTGGATGCTGTAATGGCGCTTGCAACCTCAGAAGGCGCTGAAGTCGTCCCGGTGTGTGCCGCCATCGAGGCTGAAATAGCTGAGCTGGATGAAGAGGACAAGGCCGATTTTCTGGCGGATCTGGGGCAGGATGAGCCGGGCTTGAACCGGGTAGTGCGAGCCGGATACCGCCTGCTGAATCTGGAGACCTATTTTACCGCAGGGGAAAAAGAGGTGCGCGCCTGGACAATACCGGCAGGCGCGACCGCCCCGCAGGCAGCGGGTGTCATCCATACCGACTTTCAGCGCGGATTTATCCGTGCCGAGATCGTCTCTTACGATGATTTTATCGCCTGTGGTGGTGAGCAGGGGGCAAAAGAGGCCGGCAAACTGCGGCTGGAGGGGAAGGATTACATAGTACAGGATGGCGACGTGATCCATTTTCGCTTTAATGTGTAATCCGGGGAGAGCGGGTCGTAGCGGTTTTTCTGCGTCAGAACTTGAATCTGGGCAGAGTTTCCGGTACATTCGCCAACCTTCATGGCTACGTAGCTCAGTCGGTTAGAGCACAGCATTCATAATGCTGGGGTCGGTGGTTCAAGTCCACCCGTAGCTACCATTTCATTATCCAGTAAAATCCAAAATAGTCCCTAAGCCCGTGTAACAGCGGGCTTTTTTGTGTCTTGATGGTCTGTTGTTGTCCAGCAGAAACCATTAACAACCGACGGGTAA
>Ga0256839_1000544_pt1 | contig 48437 bp, 40 predicted proteins | sample 354166metaG_FD_185968 | JGI IMG/M metagenome (GOLD analysis project Ga0256839, IMG submission 185968) | Hydrothermal vent microbial communities from Mid Atlantic Ridge, Atlantic Ocean - 354-166 | ecosystem: Environmental > Aquatic > Marine > Hydrothermal vents | place: Atlantic Ocean: Mid... | reverse complement strand
CTGGCGACGTGAGTAAACATCAAATCCCTGATACCCCAATATCCTAGGTCAGAGTAAAAATACAATAGTCGCTCTCTGGGTGCGGTTTTCGGGATAAATGAGGGCGATTTCAGCCAGCATAAAACATTCATGAGTTGCGGAATATCTCCCCACTTTGGGGTAGATTAAGCGTTAGGCAGCTAAGTAGGTATAAATATGTATTTTCACGTAGATGAAAGCGGTCATACCGGAACCAATCTTTTTGATGAAAATCAGCCTATTCTTTATTACGGTGTATTATCGAGTAAATTTAATATTGATGCACTAGCTGAAAAAGAACTTTCTGCTTTAAGACAAAGTCTTGGCGTTCAAAGGTTGCATGCTTCAGAGTTAGGTAATGGCGGCTTGGTTAAAATTGTTGATGGATTGATATATATACAAAAAAAATACGATCTAACGTTTGATATATATAGTATAGCGAAAGCAGATCATGCTTTAATTTGTTTCTTTGATCAGGTTTTTGACCAAGGGCTAAACCCAGCTATTACATGGTCTGGATATTGGACACCATTACGATATGTACTACTTATAAATCTTGCATCACTATTTGATGAGGAAATGCTTAAACTAGCATGGAGTTCTCGAATTGAATTAAATGATGAAAAAGCTAATACTGGATTAGTTGAAGTATGTAAGGCTATAAAAGGCAGAGTTGATGATCTTCCAGATGAAAGATCAAGAACGTTAATTTATGATGCATTGAATTGGGCACAAAATAATCCTTCTAAAATCTATTATAATGCTAAAAGAAAAAAAGACCTATTATCTATAACACCGAATTTAATTGGCTTCCAATCTGTAATGCATGGAATTGCATCCAGATTAAACAAGCATAATAAAAGCGCATCAATTATTACCGTAGATCAACAATCTCAGTTTAATAAGGGTCAAAAAACATTCTCTGAGTTTTGTGCATCTGTAAAAGATACGCCATCAACAACCCTAGGGCCAGGTATGCCTGAAATAGACTTTAAAGACATGCCAACTATTCCGCTTTCATTTAAATCAGGTAAAGATAGCGCTGGTTTAGAAATAGTTGATGTGTATCTATGGCTATTTAAACGTATGCTTGAAGAAAAAGAAATCGCAATTGAAATATATCCCTTCATAAATGAACAAATACCCAAAAGCATGACAGATGAAATTTCAATAAATGCATTAGCATCCAGATGGGGTGAATGGTTCGAAAATCTTCCTGAACCTACAGATGATGAAATGAAAAAAGGAATGGAGCTAAAGAAATTAGATGAAGAACGGCGTCTTGAGGGTATGGAAAAATAAATATGCCCAATCGGGTAGCCAAGGGTCTCTAGCCCTCAGCCCCCACAACACCCTGCGTGCGGCTCCGCACAGGGCGCTTCACTTAGCATGGTGAAGCTTGATCCATTCATCACGTAACGCATATAGCCCCTGAGATTTTAGGTAGTCGTTAGATAACGTCTGCTGAATGCCGGGGGTTTTTGAGCTACGCCATGGGGCTTTGCTGGTGATGCCACAGGCAATCGCTGACCTATGCGCCGAGTCTCATTATGCTGCTTACTTTGGTGCCACTATCGCCAGTATTTCCATAGAGCGACTATTACTGCGTATTTCGGAATAGATGAAAACAATTTCCTCTTTGCCTAAATTTATCGAGACTTAATCAGGGCTTTCTTGGGGCTTGATGTGTAACTTAGGTAGCAGAAAAAGCGACCTAGGTTGTGCGAGACTTAGTCAGAACTGAGTGGGTAGTGTGGTGTTATGCAAGGTGATTATTTTGTATAGGAGGCGGCATTGGAGTTTAAAGATTATTACAAAATAATGGGTGTCGAGCGGACGGCGACTCAGGATGATATTAAGCGCGCTTATCGGAAGCTGTCGCGTAAATATCACCCCGATGTGAGTAAAGAGCCTGATGCTGAGGAGCGTTTTAAAAGCGTCGGTGAAGCTTATGAGGTGTTGAAAGACCCTGAGAAGCGGGCTGCTTATGATCAGCTGGGGATGGATTGGAAGTCAGGTCAGGATTTCCGGCCACCCCCTGAGTGGGATCAGGGCTTTGAGTTTCGTGGCGGTGGCTTTACGGATGGTGACGCTTCTCAGTTTAGTGATTTTTTTGAATCACTGTTTGGCCGTGCCGGTGCGGCACAGGGGCGAGCGGGGGGTGAGCATTTCGGTATGGGAGGGGAGGATACCCATGCCAAGGTGTTTATTAATCTTGAAGATGCTTACCACGGGGCAACCCGCACGATTACTCTGCGACATACAGAGTTGGGGGCGGATGGTCGTCCACAGCTAAAGAACCGAACGCTGAATGTGAAGGTTCCGAAAGGGGTGCATCAGGGGCAGCATATCCGATTGTCTGGGCAGGGCGGTGCGGGTGTTGGCCAGGGAAAGGCGGGGGATCTCTATCTTGAGATTGAGTTTGAGCCACACTCTTTTTATCGGGTGGAGGGGCGTGATGTCTATCTTGATCTGCCGGTGGCACCTTGGGAGGCGGCGTTGGGCGCAACGGTTAGTGTGCCAACCCCAGATGGTAAGGTTGAACTGAAGGTTCCGCCTGGCTCACGCTCTGGAGGTAAGATGCGTCTTAAGGGGAAGGGTATTCCGGGTAAGTCGGTTGGTGATTTTTATGTGGTGTTGCAGGTGGTATTGCCGCCTGCTGAGAGTGATGAGGCGAAAGCCTTGTATCGAGAAATGGCACAAAAAATGGCCTTTAATCCACGCGCTGCGCTGGGGGTTTAGATGACGGTTACATCCTATGTCTTTAGTGGTTATGTTGTTGAGGAGGAGCTTGAGTTATCACTCAGTGAGTTAAGTCAGCTCTGTTGTGTTAATGCCGAGTGGTTGATGGCTCTGGTGGCCGAGGGGGTGATTGAGCCGCTGGAGGGGAGAGCTGGGTGGCGTTTTGCGGGGGCTTGTATCCAGCGTGTTCGGACAGTTCAGCGCTTGCAACGAGATCTGGGTGTTAATCTTCCGGGTGCGGCTCTGACACTTGAGTTGCTCGATGAGATCGATGTGCTGCGGGCGCGGCTTGCGGCACGCGCTCCTCGTGAAGTGTAATAGATGAATTACCCGGGATAACTTGAGCACTTTTCATGGTTCATTTTTTCCTTGCTGGAGTGAGAACTATTTTTTGTGAAAAATGCTCAAATTAGGCGTGTATGGGCGATGGTGCGTTACAATACTCCGCAGATTGAGTTTTTGAGTGAGAAGAGAATATGTGCGGTATTTGTGGTGAGCTGCGTCTGGATGGGACTCCACCAGAGTTGGGGCTGCTTAATAAAATGCTGGCTGCCATTGCCCGGCGGGGGCCGGATCACAGCGGTAGCTATTCTGATGGCCCGCTGGCGCTGGGGCACCGTCGCCTTTCGGTGATTGATCTTTCCGAGCACGCCAATCAACCTATGGTTGACCCGCAATTAAGCTTGGCGATGGTTTTTAACGGTGCAATTTATAACTACCCTGAGTTGCGAAAAGAGCTGCAAGGGATGGGTTATCAGTTTTTCAGTCATGGCGACAGTGAGGTGATTCTAAAGGCTTTTCACGCTTGGGGTGAGCAGTGTGTGACCCGCTTACAGGGAATGTTTGCCTTTGCAATCTGGGATATGCAAAAAAAGGAGCTGTTTTTATCCCGTGATCGCCTCGGTATTAAGCCTCTCTATTTTTCTCAAAATGATCATGTTTTTCGCTTTGCATCTAATACTCAGGCGCTCTTGTGCAGCCGTGATACCGATGTCTCGATTGATCCCGTTGCACTGCATAACCAGTTAACACTGCATGCGGTTATTCCCGCGCCGCGTACTCTCTTGCAAGGTATTAGCAAGCTAGAGCCGGGCACTTCAATGCGCATCAATCTAAAAGGGCAGGTGAGCAAGCAACGCTATTGGCAGCTTACGGCACAACGCCCCGTGCAAACATACAGCGAAACCGAGTGGATAGAGAGAATACACGATGCCCTGCGTGTGGCCGTGCGAAGACGGATGGATATCGCCGATGTGCCGGTGGGGGTGTTGCTCTCCGGTGGTCTAGATTCAAGCCTGTTAGTGGCGCTACTGGCCGAAGCGGGGGTGAGCGAGCTGCGAACCTTCTCTATCGGTTTCGACGATATCGGCAGTGAAGCGGGGAGTGAATTTGAATTTTCTGACCTGGTCGCTAACCACTATGGCACCCGCCATCAGAAATACCACATCCCAAACAGTACCGTATTGCCGCGACTTCCTGAAGCGGTTGATTGTATGGCAGAGCCGATGGTCGGGCAGGATGCGGTTGCCTTTTATCTGTTATCAGAGCAGGTCTCAAAAGAGGTTCGAGTGGTTCAAAGTGGCCAAGGTGCCGATGAACTGTTCGCCGGTTACTTCTGGTATCCGGAGATGGAAGCGGAAAGTGGCAGTTATCTTGAGCGCTTTGGTAAGCACTATTTTGACCGCTCTCACCGTGAATTTATCGAGAGTGTGAGTCGCCAATATCAGGGGGCTGACCATACCAGTGAGTTAGTGGCTGACCACCTTGGCTCAGCCGGAGCGGATGAGTTTCTTGATCAGGTATTGCGCTTTGATGTGAGTACATTGATTGTAGATGATCCGGTCAAACGGGTAGATAACATGACTATGGCCTGGGGTTTGGAAGCGAGGGTGCCGTTCCTTGACCATGAGCTGGTTGAGCTGGCGATGCAGCTACCACCGCAGCTAAAACTAAAATCGGGCGGTAAGCATCCGTTAAAAGAGATTGCCCGATCTATTCTACCCCGGAGAGTGATCGACCGCCCTAAGGGCTACTTCCCGATGCCTGCGCTGAAATATGTACAGGGGGAGTTCCTCGACTTCATGCGCGACATACTCAATTCACAAGCGAGCCGAGAGCGGGGGCTGTTTAAGCGCCCCTACCTTGACAAGCTATTGGCCTCACCCGAAGCGCACTTTACACAGCTGCGCGGTAGCAAACTCTGGCACAGCGCACTGCTGGAACTCTGGTTGCAGCGCAACGTGGATGGTCGAAAGCTATTTTGATGGTAACTTTTGATGTGAAAAAGGTATAATCGCCAGCCCGTTTTCAGTAAAGCTGCATTGTAATGAAAGGTCTTAACCCCCACCAAAAAGAAGCTGTACTCTATATAGATACCCCCTGTTTGGTGCTGGCCGGTGCGGGCAGTGGCAAAACTCGGGTTATTACCGAAAAAATTGCCTACCTGATCCAAAAATGTGGCTACAAACCCAACACCATCGCCGCCGTCACCTTTACCAATAAAGCCGCCCGTGAAATGAAAGCGCGGGTAGGGAAGCTGCTGCAAGGCAAAGAGGCACGGGGTTTAAAGGTCTCAACTTTTCATACCCTGGGGCTAAATATCCTAAAGCGGGAGCACAAAGCCCTCGGATATAAAGCAGGCTTTACCATTTTCGATGCCGCCGACAGCGCTGCTTTGATTAAAGAGCTGATGCACCGCTCATTTGACGGTGATGGCGAAATGGTACAGCAGGTGCAGTGGCAAATCTCCAGCTGGAAAAATGCCATGATCAGCCCCGATCTTGCGGTCAACCAAACCGAAGGTGACGAACTAAAAGTAGTCGCCGCCGCGCTATACGAAAAATACCAACGTAACCTCAAAGCCTATAATGCGGTCGACTTTGACGACTTGATTCTGATGCCGACGCAGCTATTTTCCCAAAATCCCGAAATTCTAGCCCGCTGGCAAGCGCGTATTCGCTACCTGCTGGTGGATGAGTATCAAGACACCAATGGCTCACAATATACTTTGGTAAAACAGATCGTCGGCCTGCGTGGCTGCCTGACGGTGGTGGGTGATGATGACCAGTCGATCTACGCTTGGCGTGGCGCACAGCCAGAAAATATGGCACTGCTGAAAGAGGACTTCCCCTCGCTAAAGCTCATTAAGCTAGAGCAAAACTATCGCTCCATGGGGCGCATCCTAAAAGCTGCCAATGAACTGATTGCCAACAATCCCCACGTATTTGAGAAAAAACTCTGGTCTGATAAGGGGTATGGTGACCCTTTGCGGGTGCTGCATTGTCGGAATGAAGAGCAGGAAGCAGAGCGTGTGGTCTCAGAGTTGTTGCACCACAAGTTTCAAAATCGCACCCAAGATAAGGATTACGCCATCCTCTATCGCAGCAATCATCAGTCACGGCTCATAGAGCGTATGTTGCGAGAGCACCGTATCCCTTATCGCCTGAGTGGTGGCAGCTCATTTTTCTCGAAAACCGAGATAAAAGATATGATGGCCTACCTGCGACTGTTGGTGAACCAAGATGATGACAACGCCTTCCTGCGGATCGTTAACGTGCCCCGCCGCGAGCTGGGGCCATCCACCCTCGAAAAGTTAGGTAGTTACGCCACCCTGCGCGGCATCAGCCTGTTTGCCGCCAGCTTCGAAATAGGGTTGGGAGAATCCCTTAAAGAGCGGCAACTGGAACGCCTACAGCGCTTTACTCACTGGATCAACCTGCAAGCCGACAATGCAAAGCGAGGCGACACCTTGGCGGTCGTCAAAAGTGTTGTGACGGAAATTGGTTACTCAGAGTGGTTGATGGAGAGCAGTAAAAATGAATCGCAAGCCGAAAAGCGCCTGCAAAATGTATATGAGCTGATTGAGTGGCTAGGGCGGATGTTACAAGAGGGCGACAAAACGTTCGCTGAAGCGGTTGCTAGCATGGCACTGCTTGACATACTTGACCGGCAAAATGAAGAAGAGGAGAGTGATGCTGTCACCCTGATGACTCTGCACGCCGCAAAAGGGCTTGAATTCCCCCATGTGTTCCTGATTGGCGTAGAAGAGGAGATACTGCCACACCGCAACAGCATCGAAAATAATGACATCGAAGAGGAGCGCCGCCTTGCCTACGTCGGCATCACCCGCGCCCAAAAAACCCTCACCATGAGCTATGCCGCTAGGCGAAAACAGTACGGTGAGCTCACTGCCTGCGAACCCAGCCGCTTTCTGCACGAACTGCCACAAGATGATCTTGAGTGGGAAGGGCGTGGTGGTGAGATCTGCCCAGAAAAGAAAAAAGAGCGCGGCAAAGCCAACTTGGCTAGCCTTAAAAGCCTACTCAGTAAACCATGAAATAATATTTGGGCTAAACGTAAAAAACCGGTTTCAGAGAACCGGTTTTTTTTGTATTGGCGGAGAAGGAGGGATTCGAACCCTCGATCGAGTTACCCCGATACACACTTTCCAGGCGTGCTCCTTCGGCCACTCGGACACTTCTCCAGGAAGCCCGGAAGGGTAAATCAAAACCCCTTTTTTGGCAACATACTTTGCACAATTTTTGTCTGTTTTTAACTTGTCTGTGGTTCCCTCTTTAGGGGCTAAAGATCAAAGGTGGTGGGACGATAACCCACCTGAGAGTACGTTGGGCTTGGAATAGCTTCTGCAATTTACCACAATTAAATAAGGATGAGAGTCTTGTACTACTTAGTGCAAAGGCTTCAAAATAATGAAATAGATGAAAGTCATTATTGGTTACATAATGGTTACGGCCATGGTACTCGGCGGCTATTTAATGGCGCACGGTGTCTTGATAGCGTTGTGGCAGCCTGCTGAGTTGGTCATTATATTTGGTGGTGCCCTGGGTGCTTTTATCGTGGGTAATCCGCCTAAGATTTTGAAGGTGACGCCTAAAGAGGTCGTAAAAGCATTCAAAGGCTCTCCCTATAATAAGGCGATCTATCTGGATCTGTTGGGTTTGATGTACGAGTTGTTCAGTAAATCCCGCAAAGAGGGGTTGATGGCGCTGGAGGCTGATATTGAGGAGCCTTCGGAGAGTGAAATATTCAATAAATACCCCAAGATTTCGGCTGACCACCATGTGATTGAGTTTATTTGTGATTATATTCGTTTGATGGTTGGCGGGACGATGAACCCCTTCGAGCTGGAAAATTTGATGGATGTCGAGTTGGAGACTCACCACCACGAAGCTCATATGCCGAGTGCGGCCATGGCCAATCTGGCAGACAGTCTTCCCGCTTTTGGTATTGTTGCGGCGGTTATGGGGGTGGTTATCACCATGGGTTCGCTGGGCGGCCCGGTTGAAGAGATTGGTGCTCACGTTGCTGCTGCACTGGTTGGTACCTTTCTAGGGATTTTGTTGGGTTATGGTTTTTTTGGCCCGCTGGCACAGGCGATGGGAGATGTTTGTGAGGATGAGGGCAAGTTTTACCAGTGTATCAAAGTCTGTATTTTGGCAACGCTGAATGGTTATAACCCCCAAGTGGCGATTGAGTTTGGCCGTAAGAGTCTTTTACCGAGTGTACGCCCCGGCTTTTTGGAGCTGGAGGAGTTTGTTAAGGGTAGTAAGTAACTTCCAATGCTGGATAAAAACCAACCCATAATTGTTAAAAAAATCAAGAAGAGCGGGGGCGGCCACAGTGGGGGTGCCTGGAAGATCGCTTATGCTGATTTTGTAACCGCGATGATGGCCTTTTTTCTGTTGATGTGGCTGTTAGCGGTTACCGATGAAGAGCAAAAACGCGCCATTTCGGATTACTTTCATAACCCAACCGCAGTTACCGGAGGGGATAAGGGTGCTAACTCTGCAATTATTAACATGGGGTCTGCGATTCGTTTAGACCCCGGTGCTTTCGGTATGCGTCAAGAGGCTTCTCCCGCTCGTGAGCAAGCGACAGCAAACTCGGCCGTCCCAACGGATTCGGATGTTGAAAAACGAATGGAGGAGATTGAGCAGAAGGCATTGGTCGATTTGAAGGAACAGATTGAGCACGCCATCGAAAAAAATGAAAATCTGAGTCCTTATCGTGAGCAGATGCTGATGGAGATGACCCATGATGGTCTGCGTATCTCGGTAATGGATAAACAGAACCGCCCGATGTTTGATGTGGGGAGTGCTCACCTGAAGTGGTACATGAGCAGTATTTTGCGTGAGATTGCTAAACTGGTGAACAGTGTCCCCAACAAAATCAGTATTGCGGGGCATACCGATGCACGTCGTTATCAGAGTGATTCTGGTTACTCTAATTGGGAACTCTCAGCCGATAGAGCCAACGCTTCGCGCCGTCAATTGATGAGTGGTGGAATGCGGCCCGATAAAATTGTTCGGGTGGTGGGCTTAGCTTCAATGGCGCTGCATGATAAGGATGATCCAAATAGCCCTGCCAATCGTCGTATTACATTGACTGTTTTGAAGAAAAAGGCTGAAGAGGCCATCTCAAGAGAGTCTGAGGCGGTGCATTACACTGAGGCATCTGATTTTCTTAACTTACCGACCATCGATGCCAGCATGGTTGAATCCCCCACAACACTTCCGCCCGCCGCGACCACCCAACCCGTCGATTAATTTGAGCGTAGAGTGCAGACAACGGTTTTCGTTGTTTGCCAGAACCGTTACAATAGCGCTTATGTCTGGAAATACTTTTGGAAAACTCTTTACGGTTACCACCTTTGGTGAGAGTCACGGTCTCGCGTTAGGTTGTATTGTCGATGGCTGCCCCCCGGGGTTGGCGCTGAATGAGGCTGATTTACAGGGTGACCTTGATCGTCGCAAGCCCGGCACTTCGCGCTTTACCACCCAGCGTCGTGAACCTGATCAGGTGCGCATTTTATCGGGCGTGTTTGAGGGGAAGACAACCGGCACCCCGATTGGCCTGCTGATTGAAAACAGCGATCAGCGTTCGAAAGATTATTCTGATATTAAGGATACCTTTCGCCCGGGGCATGCTGATTATACTTATGAGCAAAAATACGGTATTCGTGACTACCGAGGCGGTGGTCGCTCCTCTGCCCGTGAGACCGCTATGCGGGTTGCTGCTGGGGCGATTGCCAAGAAATATCTTAAGCGTGAGTTTGGTGTGGCCGTGCGAGGCTATCTCTCCCAGATTGGCCCCATTAAGGTCGATTTGGTGGATTGGAACGAGGTTCCGAATAACCCCTTTTTCGCACCGGATGCCCGTAAGGTTCCCGAGCTTGAGGCCTACATGAATGCGCTGCGTAAAAGCGGTGATTCGATTGGCGCTAAAATCAATGTGGTCGCATCCGGTGTGCCGGTGGGTCTTGGTGAGCCGGTATTTGATCGTCTTGATGCTGATTTGGCCCATGCGTTGATGAGTATCAATGCCGTTAAGGGGGTTGAAATTGGTGATGGCTTTGCTTCTATTGAACAGAAGGGGAGTGAACACCGAGATGAGATGCGTCCGGAGGGTTTTCTGAGCAACCATGCCGGTGGTATTCTCGGTGGCATCTCCACTGGCCAAGATATTCTGGCTAGCATTGCGCTCAAACCTACCTCTAGCATTCTCAACCCCGGACGCAGTATCAATAAACAGGGTGAGCCGATTGAGGTGGTTACCAAGGGTCGCCACGACCCCTGTGTCGGTATCCGTGCAACCCCTATTGCTGAAGCGATGACCGCCATCGTATTGATGGATCACTTGTTACGCCATCGTGGGCAAAATGCGGATGTCTGTTCTGAAACACCCCTTATCCCTGCGAGCCATTAGCCCTATTCTCGGACAGCCTCCTAGTAAGCACCAAACCCCGGCTTCGATGCCAATCGGAGCAGTGCCTTATTGGCGTCTCTCTGGTTTTTATCTTTTCTATTTTGCCTCTATTGGTGTTCTCGTTCCCTATTGGGGGCCTTATCTGCATAGCTTGGGCTTCAACCCCTCTGAAATCGGCGAGCTGATGGCGATGGTGATGGCGACCAAGATTGTCTCGCCTAATATCTGGGCGTGGATTGCTGATCATACTGGCCGCCGTATGCAGATCGTGCGGGGTGGCGCTTTTCTGGCGGCACTCTGTTTTACTGGGGTTTTCTTTGCCAATGACTACTGGTGGTTAATGGCGGTGACTTTTCTGTTTAGTTTTTTCTGGAACGCCTGCCTACCTCAGTTTGAAGCCAATACTTTGAGTTACCTCGGGGATCAGCCGCATCGATACAGCGCGATTCGTTTGTGGGGTTCGGTGGGGTTTATTCTGGCGGTTATCTCGGTAGGGCCGCTGTTATCACAATATGGGCAGCCGTGGATGCCGATAATCATGCTGGCCACCATGGTGGTTATTTGGTTGTCGAGTCTTTCCGTGCCTGAGCAGGCCGCAGCCCACTCACCGATAGAGTCCGAATCTTTACGCCAAGTTTTGCTGAAACCTGCGGTGATTGCGCTGCTGGTGATCTGCTTTCTTAACCAAGCGAGTCATGGTCCCTACTATGTGTTTTATACGCTCTATCTGGAGCAAGCCGGTTACGGCTCTGTTCTGATCGGTTGGTTGTGGGCGCTGGGGGTGATTGCTGAGGTGGGTGTGTTTATGGTTATGCACCGCCTGGTACCGCGCTTTGGGTTGCGTAACCTATTGCTATTTTCAGTCTTTTTAACCGCAATTCGTTGGTGGATGATTGGGCAGTTTATTGATTCATTGTTACTGTTGCTAGTCGCCCAGCTGTTTCATGCGGCGAGCTTTGGTATCTATCATGCGGTGGCAATACAACTTATTCATCGCCATTTTGTCGGTAAACACCAAGGGAGAGGGCAGGCGCTTTATACCAGTGTCAGCTTTGGCTTGGGCGGAGTGGCGGGCTCTCTTTATGCGGGTTACAGTTGGCAGGGGTTGGGCGCTACCGCAAGTTTTAATATTGCAGCGCTACTGAGTGTTTTAGCCTTTGCGGTAACTTGGTGGGGAATTCGGGAGCGTTAAAGCCTCCCGTGAAAAGGTTGATGATGTGTCATTTTCTACATGTCGTTAACGTACTCAGAGACTGAGAAGATATCAATAATATCCAGTTGTTTGGCCACCTGTGGCATCGGGCTGTTGGGTACTTGGTGTGGACCTTGGGTCTGGAATTCCATCAGTCGTTTTACGATGTAATCTTTGTTTTGACCGGCAATGGCGGGGATGATGGGCTTGGCGAGGGGGTTTCCTTCTCCGTTAGCACCGTGGCATTGGTCGCAGCGAATCTTATTTCTGAAGACATCATGCCCTAATGAGTTTTGCTGTGTGGTTTTGTTGTCAGCCACTGGTGGCAGGCTGGCGTAATAAGCAGCGAGGTCACTGATATCACTCTCCCCTTTTAGGCGGCTGACAACTGTCTCCATGATTTTATCTTTTCGTTTGCCACTGCGGTAGGCGAGCATCTGTTCGGCAAGATAGTTTTCGTGTTGCCCGGAAATTTTCGGAATTGAGCTGCTATTGTTGTCCAAGTGACAATGATTGCAAACAGCAGCGAGGAGGCGACCCGCTTCAATGTCACCACTGAGTGCGGCCGGTGAGGCGAGCGTAAGCAGAAGAGAGATCGTAGCGATTGTAATACTTTTCAGTAATGGTTGATCGTTTATCATTTACCCACTCCGTTGTTTGTGATGGGGCCTTTTCTATTTGCAGTGATCAGTGCTACCAGCCTGGAAGCTGCATTTGAAAGGCTTCTCTCCCTATGATTGACAATGCCTAGTTTACGCATTAATTTAATTTTTTTAACCTCAAGTTTAATGAGGGATTCTGAGAGCATGGTTTTTGGCAAGAGGCTCCAGCCTAAATTAATCGATACCATCATCTTTATGGTTTCAAGGTTGTTGGTCTCCATGTTGGCATTTAGTTTGAGACTGTTGAGGGTGAAAAGTCGTTGTAGCACTTTGTAGGTGGTGCTCTCTTGTGGTGGCAGAATGGCGGGATAGCGTGCCAGTTGTTCAATTGAGAGGCGATGACTTCTGTTTAATGGGTGCCCCTCGCCACAGACAAAAACAAGCGTATCATCCCATATTTTGGTCAGCGTGAGCTGTTCTGTGGGGGTGTCCGGTAGTGTCGCGATACCGAGTTCAACCTCTCCTTGGGCGACGGCATTGCAGATAAGCTCTGACTCCATGAAATGGAGTTTAAGCTCAACGTTGGGGTACTCCTGGGTGTACTGCTTAAGAATGGCGGGTAAGTGGTGTATTCCAATATGGTGGCTGATACCCAGATCTAGCCTCCCCTCCACTTTGCCGGATAGATTGCGGATGGCTCGCTGGCAATCCTCTATGCGGTTTATTAAATCATACGCCCGTGGTAGCAGACTGTTACCTGCTTCTGTTAGGGTCACTTTATGGCCTATTCGATCAAAAAGCCGGCATCTCAAGTTTGCCTCAAGTGCCGCAACACGCTTGCTGATTGCTGATTGGCTCAGGAACAGCTGCTCGGATGCTCGGGAAAATGAACCACACTTTGCAACTGTGATGAATGCGTGGAGATGGTTATACTGCATCTGTATTCCTTTTTGGAATAGTTTACATGAAAATAAGTCGCTTGTGTAATGGGTGGTTGGGGCGTTACATTGTTGCTAAGACGCTAGAGGGGAGATGTTATGACAGCAAAAACTTTATACGATAAGTTGTGGGATGCACATGTGGTGCGTGTGGATGAAGGCGGTGCTTCACTCATCTATATTGATCGCCATTTGGTGCATGAAGTGACCTCACCACAGGCTTTTGAAGGATTGCGTCTCTCTGGTCGTAAAGTGTGGCGTAGCGATGCTAACCTTGCGACACCCGATCACAATGTGCCGACCACAGACCGTCAGTCCGGTATTGCAGATCCGATTGCACGCCTTCAAGTTGAAACACTGGATGCCAATTGTGACTATTTTGGTATTACTGAATTCAAAATGGATGATATTCGCCAAGGTATTGTACATGTTGTGGGCCCAGAGCAGGGGGCTACACTGCCGGGAATGACCGTGGTGTGTGGTGATTCTCACACCTCCACTCACGGTGCTTTTGGTGCCTTGGCCCATGGTATCGGCACCTCAGAAGTTGAACATGTGCTGGCAACCCAGTGTTTGATCCAAAAGCGCTCGAAAAGCTTATTAGTCTCTGTTGATGGGGAGGTTAATGCGGGGGTTACGGCAAAGGATATTGTATTAGCGATTATTGGTGAAATAGGCACTGCGGGTGGCACCGGCTATGCGATTGAGTTTGCTGGTGAGGCGATCATGGCGCTCTCTATGGAGGGGCGCATGACTGTCTGTAATATGGCGATTGAAGCGGGTGCCCGTGCCGGCATTATCGCGGTGGATAAAACCACAATTGACTATGTAAAGGGTCGTCCCTACGCGCCGCAAGGTGATCATTGGCCGATGGCAGTTGAGGCGTGGTCTGATCTGCACAGTGATGCGGATGCTGAGTTTGACAAGGTAGTTCACTTGAGTGCTGCGACGATCAAGCCACAGGTCACTTGGGGAACCTCTCCGGAGATGGTGATTGCGATTGACGCTTTGGTGCCTGACCCCGCGAATGAGCTGGACGTGGTTAAACGGGAGGGCATGGAAGCCGCATTGGCGTATATGGGCTTGCAGGCAAACAGCCCGATTAACCAGGTGATGATTGACCGTGCCTTTATTGGTTCATGTACCAATTCACGCATTGAAGACCTACGGGCTGCGGCTACGGTGGCAAAGGGCCGCAAAGTGGCGAGGAGTGTTAAGCAGGCGTTGGTAGTGCCGGGCTCTGGGCTGGTGAAGCAGCAGGCTGAAGCAGAAGGGCTGGATCAAATTTTTATCGAGGCGGGCTTTGAGTGGCGTGAGCCAGGCTGCTCAATGTGTTTGGCTATGAATGCGGATCGTCTGGGTGCGGGAGAGCGTTGCGCCTCTACCTCCAATCGTAATTTTGAAGGTCGTCAAGGGCAGGGAGGGCGTACTCATCTGGTAAGCCCAGCGATGGCAGCGGCAGCGGCTATTGCAGGCCACTTTATTGATGTGGCTGATCTTGACTCATTATCGACAGGGGCTGAATGATGAAAGCGTTTACAAAATTAACCGGCACTACCATTCCACTGGATCGTGCGAATGTGGATACCGATGCTATTATTCCCAAGCAGTTTTTAAAGTCGATTAAACGCAGTGGTTTTGGTCCTAATTTGTTTGATGAGTGGCGCTACCTGGACCATGGAGAGCCAGGCATGGATAGCCAGAATCGTCCTGTGAACAGTGATTTCGTATTGAATAAGCCGCGTTATCAAGGTGCTTCAGTACTCTTGGCGCGCAAAAACTTTGGTTGTGGTTCCAGCCGTGAGCACGCCCCTTGGGCTTTAGAAGATTTTGGCATTCGCTGCATTATTGCGCCCAGCTTTGCGGATATCTTTTTCAATAACTGCTTTAAGAATGGCATTTTGCCCATTGTACAGAGTGAGCGTGTGGTGGATGCGCTTTTTAAGGCGTGTGAAGCGACAGAGGGTTATCAATTGACCATTGATCTTGCCACGCAGACCATCACTACCCCTGATGGCGAGACATTCAGTTTTGAAGTGGATGCATTTCGCAAGCATTGTCTGTTGAATGGCCTGGATGATATCGGAATGACGTTGCAACATGTCGAAGATATTAAAATTTATGAAGAGAAGCGCCGGGTTCAAGCACCTTGGCTATTTGTTTAAGAGGTAAAATAAAATGTCTAAGTTAATCGCTGTATTGCCAGGTGATGGTATTGGCCCTGAAATTACTGCGGAAGCGGTTAAGGTGCTCGAGGCGCTGAAAAAAGACCATGCTCTGGATATTGAGATGGAGGAGGCCACGGTCGGTGGTGCGGGGTATGATCAGCACGGACATCCGCTACCACCCGAAACACTGGATCTGGCAAAAAAAGCGGATGCGATTTTGTTGGGTGCCGTCGGTGGTTACAAGTGGGAATCATTGGATATATCTGTTCGCCCCGAAAAGGGGTTGTTGGGACTGCGTGCTGAGCTGAAACTCTTTTCAAATTTGCGCCCTGCGATTCTCTACCCTCAACTGGCTGATGCTTCAACCTTGAAGCCTGAGGTGGTTTCAGGTCTTGACCTGATGATTGTGCGCGAATTGACCGGTGGCATCTACTTTGGTCAACCCCGTGGCATTCGTCTGCTGGATAATGGTGAGCGTCAGGGTTACAACACCTTGGTCTACGCTGAGTCGGAAATTGAGCGCATTGCACGCTCTGCGTTTGATATCGCCATGAAACGTGACAAACGTCTCTGCTCGGTAGATAAAGCGAATGTGCTGGAGTGCACGGAGCTATGGCGTGAAGTGGTTGACCATGTGGCCAAAGATTATCCGCAAGTGGAGGTGAGCCACATGTATGTGGACAATGCAGCCATGCAGCTGGTGCGCGCACCCAAACAGTTTGATGTTATGGTGACCACTAATATGTTTGGTGATATTTTGTCAGATTGTGCGGCGATGTTGACTGGCTCAATCGGCATGTTGCCATCAGCATCATTGGACTCAAATGGTAAAGGTATGTATGAGCCAATCCACGGCTCTGCGCCTGATATTGCAGGGAAAAATATCGCCAACCCGCTGGCAACCATCCTCTCTGCGGCGATGATGTTACGTTACTCTCTGGGTAAAGAGGCGCTAGCGGATAAAATAGAAGCGGCGGTTAATCGAGCACTGGATGAAGGTTATCGTACCGGCGACATCTACACCGATGGCATGAAGAGAGTCTCTACCTCAGCGATGGGTGATGCGATTGTGGCCAATCTATAAAGCTCAATAACAGGATAATATTATGAAAAGGGTAGGTATCGTCGGTTGGCGTGGCATGGTTGGCTCAGTATTAATGCAGCGTATGCAGCAGGAGCGAGACTTTGACCATATTGAACCGATTCTGTTCTCCACCTCGCAGGTGGGTATCGCTGCACCCGATATTGGCCAGGCATTACCTGCGCTGAAAGATGCTAATAGCATCGATGAGCTGAAAGCGATGGATGTCATTATCACCTGCCAAGGGGGCGGTTATACCGAAGCTGTCTATCCCGCACTGCGTAAAGCGGGCTGGAAGGGCTACTGGATTGATGCAGCATCTACCCTGCGCTTGGATGATGAGGCGGTGATTATTCTCGATCCGGTGAATCTTGATGTCATCAAACAGGCATTGCTTGACGGTAAGAAGACCTTTGTGGGTGGCAACTGTACGGTCAGTTTAATGCTGATGGCGTTAGGCGGCCTGTTTGAAAACAACTTGATCGAGTGGATCTCGCCGATGACCTACCAGGCCGCTTCGGGTGCGGGTGCTAAGAACATGCGCGAGCTGATAAAGCAGATGGGCGCTGTTCACCATGAGGTAGCTGAGTTGGTAGATAATCCAGCCGCCGGTATTTTAGAGATTGATAAAAAGCTTTCGGAGTTTCTGCGTAGCGACCAATACCCCAAAGATCAGTGGGGCGTGCCGTTGGGCGGCTCATTGATTCCATGGTTGGATAGCCCGATGGCGAGTGGCCAAACGCGGGAAGAGTGGAAGGCGCAAGTTGAAACCAATAAAATCCTAGGGCGCTCTGATCGTCAAATCCCCATTGATGGCCTCTGTGTGCGGGTGGGTGCAATGCGCTGCCATAGTCAGGCGATGACCATTAAATTGAACAAAAATGTACCGCTGGATGAGATCTCGACAATACTTGCCGAGGGTAACGACTGGGTGAGCGTGGTGCCGAATGATCGGGCGCTTACCATGGAAAAACTGACCCCGGCTGCGGTCACAGGTCGGTTGGATGTCCCTGTTGGGCGGCTGCGTAAATTAAATATGGGTGATGATTACTTATCGGCTTTTACCGTGGGTGATCAGCTTTTATGGGGCGCAGCAGAGCCGTTGCGCCGCATGTTGCGCATTCTCTTATAAATGAACTTTGGTTTGGAGTAACGCTTGAAGAAAGCAGACAGTTATAGTGTGGCAGTGGTTGGCGCAACAACGGGTGCGGGCGGTGTGGTGGTTGAGCTGCTCGCCGAACGCGGTTTTCCGGTCGATGAGATCTATCTACTGGATAGTGATGATCTTGCCGGCGGCCGTATTGAGTTCAAAGGCAACTACAAAAGTATTCGAGATGTTGCGGAGTTTGATTTTTCTGTGGTGCAAATTGCGCTGTTTGTGGGGAGTGAGGCGGTTGCGGCTAAGTTTGTACCCAAGGCCAGCAAAGAGGGTTGCGTGGTTATTGATAGTAGCAGCCAGTTTAGAATGGATAGCGATGTGCCACTGGTGGTGCCGGAGGTGAATCCACAGGCCATTGCCGACTATAAACAACGTAACCTTATTGCCAGCCCAGGCAGTGCCGCGATACAAATGTTGGTCGCTTTAAAGCCGATTTATGATGCAGTTGGTATCGAGCGGATTAATGTTTCGACCTATCAGGCCGTTTCTGAGATGGGACAGGCGGGCACAGATGAGCTGGCCTCCCAGACCACAAGCTTATTAAACATGCAGGCGTTGGAAAATAATCAGTTTGCCAAGCAGATTGCTTTCAATGTTATTCCACAGGTTGGCACTATTTTAGACAATGGTTACACTATTGAAGAGCTTAGGCTGATTGGTGAAAGCCAAAAGGTGCTTGATGATAAGTCGATCTTAATTACGCCTACCGCTGTGTGGGTTCCGGTGTTTTTCAGCCATTCGGAGTCGCTGCACATCGAGACAAAAAGCAAAATATCAGCCCCCGATGCCCGTGAACTGCTCTCGCAGTGTGATGGTATTGAGATTGTTGATGAGTGTGCCGCTAATGACTATCCAACACCCATAAGTAGTGGTGTTGGCACCGATTTAGTGCATATTGGCCGCATTCGTGAAGATATAGGTTCTGAGAATGGTTTGAATCTTTGGGTTGTTAGCGATAATGTACGCAAAGGTATCGCGCTTAATTGTGTGCAAATAGCGGAAAACCTGATAAAAAATCATCTTTGCGAATAAAGTAATAGTAGTGAGTGTCGACGTACTGGATTAAGTATTTTTCAATTTATTCCGTACAATAACAACATATATCGGGAGATTTTTGCATAAAAAATAGTTTTTACCACAGCACTTTAAAACGGCTCTAAAAATTGGAACTTGCAGGTGTCAACAAGGGTTTCGAACATGTTTTTAGTGCTGACAGGGTGAAAAATATAACGTGTACAAAGGTCTCATTGGGGTGGTAACCCCGGCTATGGATACATCTAAAAGCAGGAACAAGAGAATGGTGAAGCGCAAACTGGCCTCCGTAACGGCTTCGTTGGCATTGTTGATACCTACCGGTGTGTTGGCATTGGGTCTGGGTAATATCTCAATGAATTCGGCTCTGGATCAACACCTTGAAGCTGAGATTATAATACGCTCTGCTACGGCAGAGGACCTTGACGGGCTCAAGGTCAACCTCGCATCTGATGCCATGTTTATCCGCTATGGAATTGATCGCCCAGAGTTTCTTGAGCAGTTGCAGTTCAAAGTGGTGCAGGGGGCAGATGGTAAGAGCTATATTCAAGTCTCATCATCCAAACCAATTCGCGAACCTTTCCTTAACTTTCTGGTAGAGGCGAAGTGGCCAAATGGCCACGCCCTTCGCCAGTTCACTGTTCTTGTCGATCCACCCACCATGATGGAGGCGGTACCACTCCAGGTAGCCCCCGCACGGGTTGCAGCACCACGTCATGAAGCTGCGCCCACAACAAATCAAGTCGCGGTAGCCGCAACAAATCAGCACTCCCTACTGCACACTGATCGTAACAGCGGTTCGATTGAGTATGGCCCCAGTCGTGCGAATGATACGTTGTGGGCTGTTGCCACGGCGATGCGGGGTGACCGCGATGTCTCAATCCACCAAGTGATGTTGACCATTTTGCGTGATAATCCGGACGCATTTTATCGTGGTAATGTTAATAACCTGAAAATGGGCTATGTGCTGCGGATCAATGATCCGGCAACAATGACCTCTCTGAGTAAAGCGGAAGCGCAGCGGGAAGTTTCACGCCAATATCGGGAGTGGAAGAACGGCGGAACAGCGGATGCCTCTGCCACGGCGGGTTTAACAGCTGTTGGAGAGCAAACTAAAGCAGACGCTACTTCGGCTGCTAATGCTAGCGATCAGCGCCCGGCGGCACCGGCACAATTGAAGTTGACCAGTGCTGGGGTGGATGAACAAGCCCAGGCGCAAGCTGGGGTGACATCAGATGCACTGGATAGCGTCAATGAACAGCTGGCAATAGCTAACGAACAGCTATTGGCCAATCACCAAGAGACAACAGAGCTGACCGATCGCCTGGCTAAATTGGAAGGACAGCTTGATTCACTTCAGCGCCTAGTTCAGCTGAAAGATAGCGAGCTGGCTGCAATCCAGCAGAGTGCAAAAGTACAGCCACAACCACAAGTGGTGACACAAGCTGAGCCAGAAGCGACAGGGCTGTTTGATAGCCCCTTGGCACTGGCCTTGATCGCACTGGTCATCGGCTTGATTGCAGCGTTAGGGTTTCTGCTCTATCAGCGCCGTAAACAGGATGAATATCAAGAGAGTATTCTCAGTCAGCCGACCAATATACCTATGGGTGAAGTACCTGCGGGTGGTGCGGCAGCGAAAGCGACTCCTGCGGCGGCAACAGCCTCTACAGATGTCGCTCAAGATAGTACTGAAAGTTCATTGTTGACCGATTTCTCATCCACCTCTATGGAGGGGTTGCAGAGTGATATTGGTGAAATAGATCCTATATCAGAAGCGGATGTTTACCTCGCATACGGTCGTTATACCCAGGCTGAGGAGATCATTAAAGGCGCTCTGCAAAGCGACCCTGAGCGTGAAGAGTACCACACCAAGCTGCTGGAAATTTACCACGCGGGTGGGGAGAAAGATAAGTTCCTAGAGGCCGCGCAGAGCTATCACGGTACTCTCGGTGGTAACTTGCTGGGAGGTGGCTGGGTTAAAGTTTGTGCCATGGGGCGTGAGCTGCAACCAGGTAATGCCCTCTTTGGAGGTGAAGGTGATACTGCTGATCACGATGCACCGGAGTCAAGCCAGGTATTGAACGAAGTGGAAAGCCCTGGCGTTGAATCATCAGAGATGCTCTCTTCGCAGAGTAATAGTTCCGAGATTGGGGTGTCGACTGACGAGGTGCCGCGGGACGAGATGGATGAGTTTAACTTCAATGAGCTGGACGACAAGCTGGAACAACTTGAAGAGAAGCCGCTGGATGACTCCTTTGCCGAGTTGGAGAGTAATGTTACGGACACCGAGAAGAGCGATGAGGCGACCGATAATAATGGCCTAGAGTTTGACTCGGGTAGTCTGGAGGCTCTAAGCACTGAAAACTCACTTGATGAAGCGAAAGAGCAGCAGTTGAATGAAGATATCGCATCCAACTCACTGGAGTTCGGTTCCGATAGTTTTGCAGAGAAAACAGCGGGATCGGATACGGTAGATGGTGTTGAGTTGTCGGAAGAGTTTAAGGCAGATAAGCCACTGGATGAGGGTTCGACCGAATTCAATGAAGAGGTCGTAGTTGAAGAGAAGAAGAGTGACATTGATGACTTTGATGTGTTGGATCTGGATGATAGTGAGAGCAAACCATCGGAGCCAGTGTCTGATTTAGAGTCAGACCTATTTGACGCGGCTGACGCACTGGATGCGGATGAAAGAAAACCATCGGAGCCAGTGGCTGACTTAGAGTCGGATCTGTTTGATGCGGCTGACTCTCTAGATGAGAGTGTCGCTGCTGAATCCAGTAAGGATAAGGATGACCTTGATAAGGTCGATCTTGGTTCAATGGCTGACCTGATGGAAGATGGTGGTAGTGACTTTGACGATGACAACCCTTTTGCAGACCTTGATGAGGTGGGTACCAAGCTGGACCTAGCACGCGCCTACGTTGATATGGGTGACAACGAGGGTGCGCAAAGCATTATTGATGAGGTTATGCAGGAAGGCACCGACGAGCAAAAGGAAGAGGCGCAAGCACTGCTTAAACAGCTTTGATCGAACTTTCTATGAAAAAACGGCCTGCTGGAGTGATGATCAGCGGGCCGTGCTGTTTTTATAGAGTGGAAATAAGCAGATGCATCCGGTAATAAAAATTCTACTGTTGTTATTGGCCGCGCTGATGACAGTGTGGGGCGGATGGTCGCAGTGGTTTTTTGCGCTGTTATTGACCGTGATTGGTTTTGTTGTTGTTAGAGATGCTGAGATCATGTTGGCGTTGAAAATGGCAGCACGGTTACGCTGGTTACTGCTCTCAATCGTTATTGTTTACCTCTGGTTTACACCGGGTACCCCCATTTTTCCAGAATTATTAGCCTGGTCTCCCAGCTATGAGGGGGTGATGATCGGCCTCCATCGCGTGGCTATTTTACTGCTGCTGGTTCTCGCAGTGAGCTTGTTGTTACAATCAACTCCGTTAATAATGATGATCGCCGCACTGTTGTGGTTGCTGCACCCCTTTGCACGGTTGGGCTTGCCACATGAACGGCTTGCTGTGCGGCTGGCACTTACCCTGGAAGCGGTGGGTGATCTGCCCGCAATGGTGGCCACACCTCCTGTTGTTACGAAAGGGCTACGCCAACGAATGCGGGCTGCGGCTGTTCGAATGGTTGATTTATTTGATCAGGTCACGCAACATGCGCACTCACTGCCGTGTCGAGCAATTGAGGTGCCTATTTTGCAGGCACCGGGTTGGTTGCAGTGGCTTATGTTATCTGTACTGTCTGGGACTTTTCTTGTTTTATGAAATATGCAGCTCGAATTGAGTATGATGGGCGTGAATTTTGCGGCTGGCAGCGGCAAAAGCACTCCCCCAGTGTGCAGGAAAATGTAGAAAAAGCGCTCTCTAGTGTTGCCAACCACCCAATAGAGATTGTTTGTGCCGGGCGGACCGACGCCGGGGTGCATGGTGTGGGGCAAATTGTCCACTTCGACAGTGATGCAGAGCGCACTATCCGATCTTGGGTGATGGGCGGAAATGCCAACTTGTCCAAGTCGATCTCTATTGTCTGGCTGCGGCCGGTAAGTGATAAATTTCATGCGCGTTTCTCCGCCTTGAGTCGGCGTTATCGCTACGTTATTTGTAATCGGGATGTGCGCCCTAGTTTTTTGGCTTGGCGCACCACTTGGGAGTACCGTCCACTTGATGTGGTGCTGATGCAGCAGGCGGCCCAGCACCTAGTGGGTGAGCATGACTTCTCCTCATATCGTGCGGTGGCATGCCAGGCAAAAAGCCCGATACGGACGGTGCACAGGGTTGAGGTATCGCGTCAGAATGAGATGGTTTTTATCGATATAGAAGCCAACGCTTTTTTACATCATATGGTGCGTAATATTGCCGGTGTATTGATGGCGATCGGCTGTGGTGAGCAACAGTCCCGCTGGGCAGGTGAGGTGTTAGCACATAAGGATCGCCGCATGGGAGGGGTTACTGCACACCCCTCCGGCCTCTACTTTATGGGTGTAAAGTACCCTGATGAGTTTGAAATACCCAGAGTGGAAAATAGCTCGCTGGTTTGGTAGATCGATAGGATAATATGACAACTCGCGTTAAAATATGTGGTATTACTCGCATTGAAGATGCTCTGGCTGTGGCAGCGTTAGGTGCCGATGCGATCGGTTTAGTGTTTTATGCCCCCAGCCCCCGTGCCGTCGGTATTCAGCAGGCGGCAAATATCGTCGCGGCACTGCCACCCTTTGTCAGCAGCGTGGGGTTGTTTGTTGATGCGGATAAAGATTTTGTCGAGGATGTTATACAAAGGGTATCACTCGATCTGTTGCAGTTTCATGGTGACGAGTCTGCCGAATATTGCGAGCAGTTTGATAAGCCCTACATGAAGGCGGTTCGGATGCGTGAGGGGCTCTCTCTTGAGTCATGGGTGCTGCGCTATGAAAATGCCAAGGCGCTGTTACTGGATAGTTACCAGCCCGGTGTACCCGGCGGCACCGGAACCACCTTTGACTGGGGGCGTATTCCCGATAAAATGCAAAAACCCATTGTTTTGGCCGGTGGCCTAGATGCCGCTAATGTGGCGGGTGCCATTGAACAAGCTTCCCCCTACGCAGTGGATGTAAGTGGCGGGGTTGAGGCGAGCAAAGGAATCAAAGACGCTGCAAAAATTGCAGCCTTTATCAACGAGGTAAAACGTGTCTGATTGTGTAAAGAGCTGGGCTGAGTTGCCTGATCTCCCGGATAGCAAAGGCCACTTTGGTGTGTATGGTGGCTTGTTTGTCGCTGAAACCCTGATGGCGGCACTGGATGAGTTGCGTATTGCGTATGAAAAGTACCAGCACGATCCTGAGTTTATTAAAGAGCTGGATAAGGATTTTCAGGACTACGTCGGTCGCCCCTCGCCACTCTACCATGCAGAGCGGTGGTCTCAGCAGCTGGGAGGTGCGCAGATCTATCTTAAGCGTGAAGACCTTAACCACACCGGAGCTCACAAGATAAACAATACCATTGGCCAAGCACTACTGGCCAAGCGTATGGGCAAAACCCGTATTATTGCCGAGACGGGTGCTGGACAACACGGGGTGGCGACCGCAACGGTTGCAGCTCGTCTGGGGCTTGAGTGTGTGGTTTATATGGGTGCGGTTGATGTGGAGCGCCAAGCGCAAAATGTCTACCGTATGAAGCTGTTGGGTGCAACGGTTATCCCGGTTGAGTCTGGCACAAAAACCTTGAAAGATGCCTTGAACGAGGCGATGCGTGATTGGGTGACTCATATTGATGACACCTTCTACATTATTGGCACAGTGGCCGGGCCTCACCCTTACCCTGCCATGGTGCGTGACTTTCAGTCTATTATTGGCCGCGAAGCGCGCGCACAGTGTATTGAAAAAACGGCTCGTCTGCCCGATGCATTGGTGGCTTGTGTTGGCGGTGGTTCCAATGCAATGGGATTATTCTACCCCTTTATGCGCGATGAGAGTGTCGAAATGTATGGGGTTGAGGCAGCGGGTGATGGCTTGGAAACCGGTAACCACGCCGCACCACTTTGTGCCGGGGTGCCGGGGGTATTGCACGGTAACCGCACCTACCTGATGGAAGATGAGAATGGCCAAATTTCGCACACTCACTCAATCTCAGCTGGCCTCGACTATCCGGGTGTTGGCCCTGAGCATGCCTGGTTGAAGGATGTTGGTCGCGCTCACTATGTGGCGATCAGCGATGATGAGGCGATGGCGGCATTTTATGCTTTGACCCAAATTGAAGGTATCTTGCCTGCATTGGAGTCCAGCCACGCACTGGCTTATGCCATGAAACTAGCAAAAACCATGTCAAAAGATAAAAACATTATTGTTAACCTCTCCGGGCGCGGCGATAAAGATATCCACACTGTCGCAACCCGCGACGGCATCGAATTTTAAGGGAGTTCAGCTATGAGCCGTATTGCTGCAACCTTTGAGCGATTGAAAAGTAACAACCGCAAGGCGTTGATACCCTATATCACCGCAGGCGATTACACGCCGGAACTCACCGTGCCACTTATGCACGCGATGGTTGAAGCGGGGGCAAACATTATTGAGCTGGGAGTGCCTTTCTCTGACCCAATGGCCGATGGCCCGGTGATTCAAAAGGCTGCTGAGCGGGCGTTAGAGCATAACGTCTCACTGCGTGATGTGTTTGAGATGGTTAAAGCGTTTCGTATGCAGGATAAGAGAACCCCGGTAATATTAATGGGCTACCTCAATCCGATCGAGGCGATGGGTTATGCGGAGTTTGCCTCTGCGGCGGCAAATGCGGGTGTGGATGGTGTACTCACGGTGGATATGCCACCCGAAGAGGGGGGTGAGTGCATCCCGTTACTCAGAGAGCAGGGGGTTGACCCTATCTTTCTGATTGCACCGACCAGCACCGCCGCACGTATCGCTTCCCTGGTTTCGAATGCCAGTGGTTTTGTCTATTATGTCTCCTTAAAAGGGGTGACCGGTGCGGGTCATTTGGATGTTGAAGGGGCGGCTGAAAAGCTTAAGAGCATCCGCCAGGTGACTGATTTACCGCTGGGTGTTGGATTTGGCATTCGGGATGCTGAAACGGCAGTTGCCATTGGAAAAGAGGCGGATGCCATTATTGTGGGTAGTGCTATTGTGAAGAAAATTGAAGAGGGTGCCGGTAATCCGGCATTGATCACCGCAAATATCGTGGCGATGCTCTCTAGTATTCGCGGTGCGCTTGATCAGAGCATCCCTAACTAAACAGGATAAATACCATGAGTTGGTTGAAGAATCTTATACCTTCTAAAATTCGTACTGAATCGGGTGGTAAAAAAGGCATCCCCGAAGGGGTCTGGGTTAAATGTGGTGAGTGCGATGATGTGCTCTACCGTCCGGAGTTGGAACGCAGCCTGAATGTCTGCCCCAAATGCGACCATCATATGCGCCTGACCGGTCGTACCCGCTTAGAGGTTTTTTTAGATGAGGCGGGGCGTGAAGAGATTGCTGCCGATATGTCTCCTGTGGATGTTTTGAAGTTTAAAGACAGTAAAAAATATAAGGATCGCATTAGTCAGTATCAGAAATCATCGGGTGAAAAGGATGCGATGATTGTTATGCGGGGCACCCTGAAAGGGCTTCCCATTGTATCCGCAGCTTTTGACTTCTCCTTTATGGGGGGATCTATGGGTTCCGTGGTCGGTGAGAAATTTACCCGTGCAGCCAACGTCGCGCTGGAAAATAACATTCCTTTTGTCTGTTTCTCCGCCTCAGGGGGAGCGCGCATGCAAGAGGCACTCTTCTCTCTTATGCAAATGGCGAAAACATCAGCGGTATTAGCTAAAATGCGTGAACAAGGCACCCCCTTTGTCTCCGTGATGACCGACCCGACCATGGGGGGTGTATCGGCCAGCTTTGCCATGCTGGGTGATCTGAATGTTGCTGAACCCAAGGCGCTGATTGGTTTTGCCGGGCCGCGTGTTATTGAGCAGACAGTACGTCAGACACTCCCTGAAGGGTTTCAGCGTAGTGAGTTCCTGTTGGAGCACGGGGGGCTGGATATGATTATCCATCGTCACCAGTTGCGTGATCGCCTAGCTAATTCCCTCTCACTACTGACAAACTATTCAGAGACCTCTCAAGGTGCGCGCTGAACCTCTTTACCATGGGATTTGAAACTCTTCAGCAATGGTTAGCGTGGCAAGAGCAGTTTCATCCCAGTGAGATTGAGTTAGGTCTTGAACGTGTTGGCCAGGTCTATCAGCGGCTCTGTCGTGAGCGCCCGGCATACCGGGTTATCACCGTGGGTGGAACCAACGGCAAAGGTTCGTCCGTTGCCCTGCTTGATGCCATTCTGCGGGCTGCGGGTTATCGTGTTGGCAACTATACCTCCCCCCATCTGCTGAAATATAACGAACGCATAAAGCTCCATGGTCATGAAGTGGATGACCAAATACTCTGTGATGCTTTCGAACGGGTGAACCGGGCACGGGGTGAAATCTCCCTGAGCTATTTTGAATTCGGTACGCTGGCGGCGTTGGATATTTTCAATCGCACCCCGCTGGATGTGGTTATTCTTGAGGTGGGGCTCGGTGGTCGACTTGATGCGGTTAATATTATCGATGCGGATATCGCGCTGATTACCAATATTGGTATTGACCATGAGGAGTGGCTGGGCTCAGACATTGAAAGTATCGGTTTTGAGAAGGCCGGTATTATGCGAAAGGGACGGCCCGTGGTGTTTGCAAGCGCCAATCCGCCCGATTCACTGCTGGCACATGCCAATAAAATTGGCGCGCAACTCTACACCCTTGAACAGAGCTATCAATACGAAACGACCGGCTCAGGCTGGCGCTGGCAATCACCCCATCGCAAGCGAGAGAGCTTACCCATGCCTGCCATGCGGGGCGAGTTTCAGCTGAAAAATGCCGCTGGCGTATTGATGGTGCTGGAGTCTCTTAACCAACAACTGCCCATCGCTCAGACTGAGCTGCGTGCCGGTCTGCTTGATGCACAGGTGGCGGGGCGTTTTCAGATTATTTCGACACCACTGCGCCAAATTCTTGATGTGGGGCACAATCCCCACGCCGTAGAACAGCTCAAAATAAACCTTCAGAGCATCGAATGCTTGGGTAAAACTAGAGCCGTGTTTGCAATGATGGGTGATAAGGCGATTGATGAGGTTATTCAGATTATTCACCCCTTAATTGATGAGTGGTATATTGGTGATTTGGAGCAACCACGTGCCGCAACAGCAGCACAACTTCTCCCGCTACTGGAAGAGCAGGGCATTAAACGCATTCATCAGCTTGCAACGGTTGAGCTGGCATATCAACAAGCGTTGAAAGATGCCGGGCCAGCCGACCAGATTGTCGTATTTGGTTCCTTCTTTACCATTGCTGTCGCTCTGAACGAGATGACGGCAGCTTCTAATGACAGGATAATAAACAGCAATGGAAAATAATCGTACCAAACAACGTATTGTTGGCGCTGTTATTATACTCTCGATAGCCGTGATTGTACTGCCGATGATCCTTAGCGAAAGTGGCGAAAAGAGAATTACCGGCAGCAATATCCCTGAAAAACCGGACTACCTAGCAAAGACCGAAATTATACCGCTGGAGATTAAGGCATTGCCAGCCCAAGCTGATACGGTGCAGCGGCGCGTTATTCAGGAGAGTGAAAAACCGGCAGCAACATCAACATCACTGCTCGACATTGTGCTGCCCGCAAAAGATGAAGAGGTGGTTGCTCCTCCTCCAGATGTAGCGCCGGTAGCGAAGCCACAACCCATCACGCCTCCCCCTCCTGCTGAGCCACAAATAGCGCCTCCAGTGGAGAGAGCTGCTGCTGTTTCCGGTTGGGTTGTACAGGTGGGCAGCTTCTCAAGTCAAGCGAACGCGCTTGCACTGCGAGATAAACTGCGTGGTCACGGTTTTAGCACTTTTGTTGAACGAGCAGAGGGCGCTGAGACTGTTTATCGGGTAAGGGTCGGGCCCGAGATAAAACAAGAACAGGCACAAGTGGTTAAAGAGAGCCTTCAAGAGAAGTTGGCACTGGATGGTTTAGTTATCCGCCATCGTTAAAAAACTTGATCAAGTCATGAATGCCTTATGCTGGCTGAAATTGCCCTTGTTTCCCTCTCAGCCTAAATTCACCCAGACTTAATCAGAGAGCTTCCTTGATGTATGCGTCGCAGATGAGTGGTAGAATGTGCCACTTAATTCGAGTGGATGATTTTTTAGACTGGGCCTTATGATCTGGATTGATATTGTAATATTGGTAGTGCTGGGGATCTCAGTCACCATCAGCCTTGTTCGAGGCTTTGTTCGCGAGTCACTCTCACTGGCGGGCCTGGTTGCTGCGGTTGCCGCAAGTTTTTATCTGTCACAGTCGGCATCACAGCTGCTGGAAGGTATTGTCGAAACACCCTCACTGCGTCTGATTATTGCGGTTGTGGCGTTATTTGTTGTGACACTATTTGCAGTGGCGATACTCAATTTCTTTGTTGTTAAATTAGTTAAAGTCACCGGCTTGAGTGGTACCGACCGTATGATCGGGGTGATTTTTGGGGTACTGCGTGGTGTGTTAGTGGTGACGGTATTAGTGGTACTGGCCAGTATGACAACACTGCCTGAAGATCCCTGGTGGCAACAATCTGTTTTTCTAACCTATTTTGAGCAACTGGCGTTTATATCCAAAGATTATCTGCCCAGTGGCATTGCACAATATATCCATTATAACTAGCCCGGTAATTTCTATCCGGGCTAACTGTTTTTATGTTTCAAGCTCTGTAATTGAGGTCTGTTTATGTGCGGGATTATCGGTATTGTGGGTCAAGGCAATGTCAACCAATTGATCTATGACGGATTGACGGTACTACAGCACCGTGGGCAGGATGCCGCGGGGATGGTGACCTGTGATAAAGGCCATTTCAATTTGCGGAAGTCCAATGGTCTGGTTCGCGATGTCTTTCATACCCGCCACATGCTGCGCCTAACGGGTAATATGGGAATAGGGCATGTGCGTTATCCAACGGCGGGCAGCTTCACCAGTGCCGAGGCGCAGCCTTTTTATGTTAACTCTCCTTACGGTATCGCGCTGGCACACAACGGTAACCTTACCAATGCGGCTCAGTTAAAAGATGACATCTTTCGAGAAGATCTGCGCCATATCAATACCAACTCCGATTCCGAAATCTTACTGAATGTGTTCGCCCACGAGTTACAGCGCCAAGGTAAATTAAGCATCGACCATAACGATGTTTTTGAAGCGGTTGCCGGTGTTCATCGCCGTTGCCAAGGAGGCTACGCTGCGGTAGCGATCATCCCGAACTACGGTATCGTCGGGTTTCGGGATCCCTCCGGTATTCGCCCCGCAATTTTTGGTCAACGTAAAAAGGATGAGGGTACAGAATATATTGTCGCCTCTGAAAGTGTGGCGATTGACTCTTTAGGCTTTGAAGTTATTCGTGATTTGGCACCCGGCGAGGCTGTTTTTATTAGCCTAGAGGGGCAGATGTATACCAAACAGTGTGCACGCAATCCGCAGTATGCGCCGTGTATTTTTGAGCACGTCTACTTTGCACGTCCTGATTCAATTATTGATGGCATTTCAGTCTATAAAGCGCGCCTGCGCATGGGTGATCTGCTGGCAAATAAAATCATGCGGGTACTCCCCGAACACGATATTGACGTGGTGATCCCCATTCCGGATACCAGCCGTACTACCGCACTCCAGCTGGCGAACAAGATGGGTATAAAGTACCGTGAAGGTTTTATTAAAAATCGCTACATCGGTCGAACTTTCATCATGCCGGGGCAGAGCCAACGAGTAAAATCGGTTCGTCAAAAGCTCAATGCCATCGATCTGGAGTTTAAAGATAAGGTAGTGCTATTGGTCGATGACTCCATTGTGCGAGGCACTACCTCTAAACAGATTATCCAGATGGCTCGTGAGGCCGGTGCCCGTAAAGTCTATTTTGCCTCCGCAGCGCCCCCGGTTCGTCATGCTAATGTCTATGGGATCGACATGCCCAGCGTCAATGAGTTGATAGGGCACGGTCGTGATGATGATGGAATTTGCAAAGAGATTGGTGCGGATTGGCTGGTCTACCAAGATATTGAAGACCTTATCGAATCCGTGCGCCAGGGAAATCCAACCATCAAGCGTTTCGACATCTCCTGCTTTAATGGTGAGTATGTAACGGGGGATATTACACCGGAATATTTACAAGCACTGGAAGACCGTCGTAATGATGCCGCTAAAAAGAAAACTGAAGCCGCCGATAATGCGGTATTGGGTATGCATAACAACGATTGATTTGACGGTGGTTTTTAGATTAAAAAAGGGCCTTTTAGGGCCCTTTTTTATTAATCCACATAAGTTGCATCCTTGTTAGTGCTTTTTAATCGGTATCGTTAACAACGCAAGATACTCATCAGGCGGTACTGGTTTGCTGTAGAGGAATCCCTGGATCATTTCACAGCGCAAGGTGCGAAGGAATCGAGCTTGTACGACCTCTTCCACCCCTTCAGCAACCACATTAAGATGAAGGCTGTGGGCAAGGGCGATAATAGCGGTGACAATGGCGGCATCACTCTTGTCATGTTCAATATCTTTTACGAAAGAGCGGTCAATTTTTAGTGTGTCGATGGGGAAGCGCTTGAGGTAGCTCAGGGATGAATACCCGACACCAAAGTCATCAATTGAGAGGGTAATCCCCAGCTGGTGAATGGCTTGAAGGGTGTCGATACAGCGAGTGCTATTTTCCATGATGGTGCTTTCGGTGATCTCTAGCTCGAGTAGTGCGGGTGGAAGCTGGCTTTGGCTAAGCGCATTTTTTATCTTCTCTATCAATAAGCTCTCTTTGAACTGTTGAGCCGATATGTTGACGGCAATCTTTTGTTCGAACCCCAACTCTAACCACTCTTTGGCTTGTCTGCATGCTTCTTGAAGTACCCACTCACCTATTTTAATGATCTGCCCGGAGTGTTCTGCTATGGAGATGAAATCGTTCGGTGGGACGATGGTTCCATCACTTTTGATCCAGCGGATAAGGGCTTCGGCACCAGTAATCGACTGCGTTTTTATATCAATTTTTGGCTGGTAGAAGAGTTTGAATTCATGGTTTTCGATGGCATGGCGCAACTGACTCTCAATGATCAAATGTTGATAGCTGAGGCTGTTGATCTCTTCAGAGTAAAATTGGTAGTTGTTGCGCCCCTCCTCTTTTGCATGATGCATGGCAACATCCGCCTTTTGCAGTAGCGTACCGGTCTCTTCACTGTCGGTGGGGAAGAGTGAAATGCCGATGCTCAATGTTATAAGCACCTCTTGGCCCTGTAGCGAAAAGGGTGTTGAGATGACTTCAAATATTCTTCGAATAATGTTGATAATGTTGTCAACATCCTCAAGGTCGATAATCAATATACTGAACTCATCACCCCCTAAGCGAGAGATGCTGATGTTATTTTTCTCATCGGTGGGTCTGCCAATGGAATCGCTATTTCGCAGTGTGTTATTGAGCCGGTTGGCAACCGCTTTTAACAGCTCATCACCGGCACTGTGTCCCATGCTCTCATTGATTCGGCTAAACAGGTCGATATCGAGCAGTAAAACCGCCAGCTTGCTTTTGTGACGGCGGGCATTGCTGATCGCTTGTTCCACTCGATCCTGAAACAGCATTCGGTTTGCCAGTCCGGTAAGCGGGTCGTGGCCAAGTCGGTATTCGAGCTCTTGAGTGCGTTGGTCAACTGCATTTGTCAGGGTGCGGTTTTGTTGTTGAATTAGGTTGTAGAGAGTTGCACTTTCTAGTGCTGAGGCGCAATTGTGCAAAATTACAGAGAGCAGGCTTAGACGAGTCGCCGAGAGTTGTTCAAAGGGTATCTCGCTCACACCGATAAACATACCTCTCACGCGAGTTTTTGTGGTGAGAACATGCAGAATAAAAGGCTTATCCTTTTTTTCAGACTCAATGGTGACCGGGCGGTTTTGCTGGATAGCCCAAGCAAACTGGCCACTTTCAATTAATCGATCAACCTGCTGTTGCAGCGGCTTGTGGTGCTCGTCAGGCTTGCAATGGGTGAGGTTGAATGAGGCATCCTCTTCATCAATGGTGAGAATGGCCAGACTCTCAAAATTGATGGTACGTTGTATGTAACTCAGGCTGGTAGCGAGTATTGCGCCGACATCCCGGTTCTGCCTAGATGAGCCGTACATGCTTCCCAAGGAGGTTAGTAGCTCCAGCGTCAGCTCGTGCCACTGTTGCAAGTCATCATCTGGAATTGTGGTTGAGGGTTTCACGAGTGCAGAGTGCTCTTAAATAGTTGGATTGATTCGTGGTACTGCAATTTGACCTGCTCTGTCATCTCGGGCAGTTGCTCCAAGGTGATGCCAAGCCGTTGCCAGGCAATATCGGAGAGTGGGGCGATGCGTTTTTCACCGCTATTTCCCAGTTGCAGTGCATGGGCAATGATATCTGCCATGTGAAGTGTGGCACACTCATCCTGATAGTGCTCAGCACTTTCGGGATGATGATGGTGGTGAATGGGCTGATGGATCGAAGGGGGGAGGTGCCAGTGCGCTAAAAAACGGGCACCAATCTCACCGTGGTCAACCTGCCACAGGGCAAGCTCCGTTTCGTGCAACAGTCGTTTGGATTGATGAGTCGTTTGCAGGAGCTTACGAGCCCCACCAGGGTCACCTAGGCAGATGATGATGCGGCCAATGTCATGCAGAAGACCCAGCACGTAATAACGCTCAACATTAGACTCCTTGCGCAGGCTGGCAATAACCCGTGAAGCTACCGCAACACCTAGGCTGTGTTGCCAAAAACCGTTTATGTTGAAGTCGTCATTAGGGATGGATGGGAACGCCCTGAGCACCGTGCAGGCTAAGGTGAGTTCACGTAATTGCTGTATCCCAACAATGGTAATGGCTTGCGCTACGGTGGTAATTTCTGCCGGAAAACTGAAAAATGCGCTATTGGCAATGCGTAATAACTGCGCAGTGAGAGAGGCATCCTGGTTGATGATGTCGCCAATATCTTTCAGGCTTGAGTTGGGGTTGTTGATCGCGCTGTTCAGTTGATAATATGTTGTGGGCGGTGTTGCCAGTGTAGCGGTCTGGGAGATGAGCGCGTCAATGTCATACATGCTGATCACGCTTTTTTCCGTTATTCAGCTCGACAGCGATATGCTGCACACTAATATCGAACAACTGTTGCATGGCGGGGTGTTGCAAATTAGTTAGGCTGAACAGCTCATCGGCAATTTCGTGGGCACGTTTAATCGCCGCTTCTGTGGATGGTGTGACGCTCCGTTGTGGCTGTTCCTCTTCGATAGGGCAATCGTTAATGCACACCTCAGTAATGCCCCAGGTTTTGAATACTTTTATGTGCTGGGCCGTTAGCACGGTATCTGCTTTGGCCAGCAAGCGGCCACTGCCATCGCGAACATCACTACGCAATCTCATGCCGGGCTGTAGATGTTCTGTCTGCACCATACGCTTATACCACCTATCTGTTTGCGCATTACAAAGTAAGATCTCGTTCGCATTATCTGCGTTTACTATTCTTGTCGATAGAGGCTTTTGATCTAGGTGAAGGATCGGCTTGGCAGAGAGGTTCTTTAGCTGTTTTGCCCCGGGTTTTACAGGGCAGCTTACTGAATGATGGTGTCACTAAATAGTGGGATAGTTTTGTAACACCATGTAAATTAAAGAGATATGATATTTTTATTCGATTGTAAACAGTGTGCTGCGCTTGACCTTATGACGGAAAACCCTGATCATAGCGCACTTTTACACTCTATATAAAATGCGTGGTGATAGCCCGCTATGCCACTGTTGTCCCTGAGTAAGGGCGGCGGTTTGAATCAATAATGAGAGGTTGGAGCATATGTCTCAGCAATCACAGATCCCCGATATCGATGCAGTTGAAACCCAGGAGTGGTTGGAAGCCTTGGAAGCGGTTATTGAGACCGAAGGGGTCGAACGTGCCCATTTCCTGCTGGAGCAGATGATTGATAAGGCGCGTCGCTCGGGGGCAAATCTTCCCTACTCTGCGAATACCGCTTACGTGAATACCATTCCAACCCATATGGAAGCGCCCATTCCGGGTGATCAGGCGATTGAGGATCGAATTCGCTCCTTTATTCGCTGGAATGCGATTGCCATGGTGGTCAAGGCAAACCGCAAGGCTTCTGAGTTGGGCGGGCATATCGCCTCTTTTGCCTCTTCTGCGGTGCTGTATGACGTAGGTTTCAACCACTTCTGGCGGGCACCCAGCCATGAGCACGGTGGTGATCTGATCTACTCACAGGGACATGCGTCACCGGGCACCTACGCCCGCGCATTTCTGGAGGGGCGCTTGACGGAAGAGCAGTTGGATAATTTCCGCCAAGAGGTGGATGGCAAAGGCTTGCCCTCTTACCCGCACCCCTATTTGATGCCGGATTTCTGGCAATTCCCCACCGTCTCCATGGGGCTGGGGCCGATCATGTCGATCTATCAGGCACGCTTCATGAAATATTTGCAGGATCGTGGCATTGCCAATACCCAGCAGCGCAAAGTCTGGGCCTTTCTGGGTGATGGCGAGTGCGATGAGCCTGAGTCACTGGGTGCCATCTCACTGGCCTCACGGGAGAATCTGGATAATTTAGCCTGGGTGATTAACTGTAACTTGCAGCGGCTCGATGGGCCGGTGCGGGGTAACGGTAAGATCGTTCAGGAGCTGGAGGCGATGTTCCGGGGGGCGGGCTGGAATGTGGTTAAGGTGTTGTGGGGCTCTTATTGGGATCCACTGTTGGCGAAAGATACCAACGGCTTGCTACAAAAACGCATGATGGAGTGTGTGGATGGTGATTTGCAAAACTACAAGGCGAAAGATGGTGCGTATGTTCGAGAGCACTTCTTTGGCAAATATCCAGAGCTGCTGGAGATGGTTTCCAAAATGTCGGATGACGATATTTGGCGCTTGAATCGTGGCGGACATGATCCTCACAAAGTGTATGCGGCTTACCATAACGCCATGAATACCGCTGACCAACCCACCGTGGTGTTGGCACATACCGTGAAGGGTTATGGCATGGGGGCGGCGGGTGAAGCACAAAACCGTACTCACTCACAGAAAAAGCTGGCAGCTGACGAGATGGTCTATGTGCGCGACCGCTTTAATATCCCACTGAACGATGAAGATGCCGCAGCGGGTAAATATTATGTGCCTGAGGCAGATAGCCCCGAGATGCAGTACATGCATGCCCGCCGAAAAGAGCTGGGTGGCTACCTGCCACAGCGCAATCAAAATGCTGCACCCCTGGCGGTGCCACCGCTGGAGACTTTCGATGTACTGTTGAAGGGTTCAGGTGAAAAAGAGATGTCCACCACCATGGTCTATGTGCGTCTGCTGACGCTGTTGTGCCGTGACAAGAAGATGGGCAAGTACGTGGTGCCGATTGTTCCCGATGAGGCGCGTACCTTCGGCATGGAGGGGATGTTCCGCCAGCTGGGTATCTACTCTTCGGTGGGGCAGCTTTACACCCCACAGGATAAAGATGAGATTATGTTCTATAAAGAGGACAAGTCGGGACAGATCTTGGAAGAGGGCATAAATGAAGCGGGTGCCATGTCTTCCTGGATTGCAGCGGCCACCTCGTATGCTAATCATAACGTCAACATGGTGCCATTCTACATCTACTACTCCATGTTTGGTTTCCAGCGTATTGGCGACCTAGCGTGGGCGGCAGGTGATATGCAGGCGCGTGGCTTCCTGATTGGAGCCACAGCGGGTCGTACCACACTGTCGGGTGAAGGGCTTCAGCATCAGGATGGTCACGGCTTGGTTCAGGCGGGCACTATTCCTAACTGTGTCAGCTATGACCCAACCTATGGCTATGAACTGGCGGTGATTATTCATGACGGTTTGCGTCGCATGTATGGTGAGCAGGAGAATGTTTTCTACTACGTCACCACCATGAATGAGAACTACACAATGCCTGCAATGCCTGAAGGTGTTGAAGAGGGGATCATCAAAGGGATGTATGAGTTCCGCAAAGGCGGCAACAAGAAGCTTAAGGTTCAGTTGATGGGTTCCGGCACCATCTTCCGTGAAGTGATCAAGGCATCGGAGATGTTGAAGGAAGATTGGGGTGTTGAGTCTGACATCTTGAGTGCCACCAGTTTTAACGAATTGAGCCGCCAAGGTGAAGATTGTGAGCGTTGGAACCGATTGAACCCAAGTAAAGAGCAGCGCGTACCCTATGTTGCCCAGTGTCTGCAAGGGCGTGAAGGCCCCTTTATTGCGGCAACGGATTATATTCGCAACTATGCGGATCAGATTCGCAAATGGGTGCCAGGAGAGTATGTGGTGCTGGGTACAGATGGCTTTGGCCGTTCGGATATTCGCGCCAACCTGCGTCGTCACTTTGAAGTGGACAGTTTCAGCGTAGTACTTGCGGCACTTAAAGCACTGGCGGATGAAGGGAAACTTCCGGCCAAAAAGGTAGAAGAGGCGATTGCCAAGTACGGACTTGATTCAGAAAAACCAAACCCTCTGTATAATTAAGCGGAGAGAAGGAAGATCATGAGTAAAGAGATACTTGTTCCTGATATTGGTGACTTCGCAGATGTTGAAGTTATTGAGATTCTGGTCTCGGTCGGTGATACCGTAGCCGCTGACGATTCGTTGATTTCTGTAGAGTCAGATAAAGCCTCCATGGAGATCCCTTGTCCTGAAGCGGGGGTGATCAAAGAGATCAAGGTCGCTTTGGGAGACCGGGTGGCTGAAGGGAGTCCGCTGATTGTTTTAGAGCCAAGTGCTGTATCAACATCCGCTAAAACGACTGAAGCTGAAACGACACCCGTTGTAAAAACAACGGAATCAACCGCTACGGCACCCATCGCAAAAGCAGCGCCAGCACCCGCTCGACCCTCGCCAACCGCAAAAATTGATGAAGTGAGCTTTTCAAAAGCTTACGCCTCACCCTCGGTGCGAAAGTTTGCCCGCGAGCTGGGGGTAGATCTGGGGCGTGTTGATGGCACCGGGCGTAAAGGCCGCATCCTCAAACAGGATGTACAGGGTTTTGTAAAACGCGCCATGAGCCAGCCAGCAGGAGGCGGCCTAGGGGTTGCGCCGATGCCGGAGATCGACTTCAGTCAATGGGGTACGGTTGAGTCTCAGCCGCTCTCTAAAATTAATAAACTGACCGGTCAGTTTTTGCACCGTAACTGGGTCACGATTCCCCATGTCACGCAGTTTGATGAGGCGGATGTCACCGACATGGAGGCATTTCGTAAGGAGCTGGCAGCTGACTATAAAGAGAGAGGGATTCGTATCACACCGCTGGTGTTTCTGATGAAGGCACTGGTCTCGGCCATGAAACAGTTCCCACGCTTCAACTCATCACTGGATGCCAGTGGTGAAAACCTGATTATGAAGAGCTACTTTAGTGTGGGTATCGCTATTGATACACCTGATGGATTAGTGGTGCCGGTGGTGCGGGATGTGGATCACAAGAGCATTGTCGAGCTGGCGGTTGAGTTGGGTGAAATCAGCGTTAAGGCGCGTGATAAAAAACTCAAGCCCTCCGATATGCAAGGTGGTTCAATTACCATCTCTAGCCTCGGTGGCATTGGGGGGACTCAATTCACACCTATCGTCAATGCACCTGAGGTGGCTATTTTGGGTGTCTCTCGCTCGAAGATGCAACCAGTCTGGAATGGTAAAGCGTTTGAACCTCGCTTGATGTTGCCGCTGTCGCTCTCGTATGACCATCGCGTTATTGATGGCGCGGATGGTGCTCGTTTTACCACTTTCCTTAGCCGTGTATTGTCCGATACGCGCCGCCTGTTGTTGTGATGAGGGGAAATCCATGAGCAACCTAATAGAAATAAATGTTCCCGATATTGGTGACTTTGACACGGTTGAAGTGATTGAGGTTTTGATCAACGTGGGTGACACCATTACAGATGAGCAGTCACTGATCACGGTGGAGTCGGATAAAGCCTCCATGGAGATTCCCGCCTCGCAAGGGGGGGTGGTGAGAGAGATTCTGGTGAATATCGGTGACAATGTCTCCAAAGGGAGTGCACTAATTATGCTGGAAGCGGATGCGGCAGCTCCCACAGCAGCAGTGTCTGAAACGGTGCAAACTGCCGCCACGCCACCCCCCGTAGCGGCTAATTTTGCGGGTGATGTCGATATCACGACTGAAGTGGTAGTACTAGGCTCTGGGCCGGGGGGCTACACCGCCGCTTTTCGCGCCGCCGATCTAGGTAAGCAGGTAGTGCTGATTGAGCGTTACGAAAGCATTGGTGGTGTCTGCCTGAATGTCGGCTGCATCCCCTCCAAAGCGTTGTTGCACACCGCGCAGGTGATCAATGAAGCGGAAGAGTTTGAACATGTCGGGGTTAAATTCAACAAGCCCGAGGTGGATTTGCAGCAGCTACGCGGTTATAAAAATTCGATTGTCAGTAAACTGACCGGCGGTCTGAAAGGTCTGGCTAAACAGCGCAAGGTGAAGATTGTACACGGCTACGGCAAGTTCACCTCAGCCAATACCCTTGAGGTAGAAGCCGCCGATGGTAGCAAGCAGACCATTGGCTTTCAAAGCTGCATTATTGCAGCAGGCTCCCGGGTGACCAAGTTACCCTTTATCCCTTGGGATGACCCCCGTGTCATGGACTCTACCGATGCGCTGGAGATTAAATCGATTCCCAAGCGCCTGCTGGTGGTCGGTGGCGGTATTATTGGTTTGGAAATGGCCACCGTATACGATGCGTTAGGCTCAAAGGTGACCGTGGTTGAGCTCTCTGCGGGGCTTATTCCGGGTGTGGATCGTGACATCGTGCGGCCACTGGAACGCCGTATTAAAAAACGTTATGAGAACATCTATACCAACACCAAAGTCTCCGCCATCGAGCCGACTAAAGCCGGTCTGGTCTGCACCTTTGAGGGTAAAAATGCGCCATCAACCGATACCTTTGATGGGGTGTTAGTGGCCATTGGCCGCACACCCAATGGCAAGCTGATTGATGCCGAAAAAGCGGGTGTGGCCGTCAATGAGTGGGGCTTTATCGAGGTTGATAAACAGCAGCGCACCAATGTCGATCACATCTTTGCCATTGGAGATGTGGTGGGTCAACCGATGCTGGCTCACAAAGCGACCCATGAAGGAAAAGTAGCGGCACAAAACATTGCCGGTGAAAAATCATTCTTTGATGCGCGCACCATTCCATCGGTTGCCTACACCGATCCAGAAGTGGCGTGGATGGGTAAAACCGAAGAGGAGTGCAAAAAAGAGGGGATTCAATATACCAAAGGTGCTTTCCCTTGGGCCGCTTCAGGGCGCTCACTCTCTATTGGCCGTGATGAAGGGCTAACCAAGCTGCTGTTTGATGAGCATCACAAAATAATCGGCGCGGCTATTGTGGGTACCAATGCGGGTGAGTTAATTGCAGAAGCGGTACTCGCCCTGGAGATGGGTGCGGATGTGGAAGATATTGCCCTGACAATCCACCCACACCCCACGCTCTCTGAAACCCTTAACTTCGCCGCAGAAATGGCCGAGGGGAGTTGTACTGACCTCTATGCGCCGAAGAAGAGATAACAGCTATACTGTTCTGATGAAGAAACCCGCTGCGGCGGGTTTTTTTGTGCCTAAAAAATGCCGAGAGCGTGTGATGGTCTGATTTTGTAATGTTAATAAATCTCTATACCAAAATAAAGCTAAAAACATATTAGCCGTTACTATAGTTGCATCTCGGGCGACACGGTTTTTTGTTGGCTCCTTATTACGGGGTTGAGATGGGATATTACATGGACTTTAACTTACTCAGGAGGCTGCATGAAAAGCCTTAATCTCAAGCAAAAAGGTTTGATGCTTTCCATTTTTTTTGGCGTATTACTGATACTTTGCAGTGTCGTTGTTTTCACTTCGTTAGCAAACAGTAAGCACGATTCAGAAGTGGTGAATGCAGCGGGCAAACAGCGTATGTTGAGCCAGGCGATGGGCAAAGATGTTTTGGGCTATATTCTAGCGAAAAGCAGCCTGCAAACGGCAACCTTAGAAGTTCAAAAGCTGGATGAGTACATTACGCAGATGCGTACTGTTTATACCTCCAGTGTGATAGGTCCAGCCAAATCAATGGGACTCTCTCTCTCCATGCACCCGGATGGTGAGGCAATTCCCTTCCCCGCCACCTTTGCACGTATGGTGAGTGAGCGCTTTTCAGAAAAAAGTGCTATTTCAGTTGAAATTATCAGCGACAACCCGGTCAATCCCGAGAAGCGTTTGCGCGATCAGATAGATCGCGATGCCTTTGTAGAATTGAATCAAAACGGTGCCGATCTCTACTTCAAAGATGTGGTGAAAAACGGCCAACTCTATCTCAACTTTTATACACCGGATAGAGCCACTGTGGCCGCCTGTGCCGATTGCCATACCCAGCTACTTGGCACCCCGGTTGAGATGGGAGAGCTGTTGGGTATCCGGCGCTTTGTTCTTCACTACTCCAATGACGCTGCACTGGGAAAAGAGCGCTTAACGCTGGATCTGGCGGGATATGACGCGGCACTGACCATTTTCACTCAAACACTACAGGCGATGAAGAACGGAGGCGAGTACCCTACTGATTTCACACTGAGTAAAATGGCCTATTACGGCGGGAGTGACGATAGTGAGGTGCTAAGCAAAATCTCTGTTATAGAGACCGAGTTGGCACGCTTTGTTGATGCGGTTGATCGCCTAAAAAATGCAACAACCGGTTCGGATGAGTTCGCAATGGCAAAGCAGGATGTGCTTGCGGGATCCAATACCCTATTCACGTTGAGCGATGGCCTAACGACTCGTTTTGTGCAGATGGCCGAAAAGAAATCCACCTATATCTTCTGGGCGGTGGTGGGTATGTTGTTGATGTCACTGTTTGCCTTTGCGGTCTTCTATCTGTTGACCAGTAAAATGATTATTGGCCCGGTACAAGAGGTAACCAATGCGGCCAATGCCATTGCTGATGGAGACTTGAGTGTGCGGTTAGAGGTGCGCAGCGATGATGAGATCGGCAGCCTTTCGACATCACTCAACGGTATGGCGGCTAACCTCAACCAGATGGTAGGGAAAATATCGGACTCTGCCGAGCAGCTGGCCTCTTCTACGGAGCAGATTGCCGTCTCATCACGTGAAATGGCCAGCGGTGCCGAGAGTCAGAGCCGACAGATGGACAGTGTCTCTGCGGCGATTAATGAGCTGGGGGCTACTTCTACCGAGGTTTGCAACAATACCAGCGAGGCGGCTCAGGCAGCGGAACAGGCCTCCCAGGCGGCCACTTCAGGTGGTGATATTGTTCGGCAAAGCATTGACGGCATGTCGCGCATCTCCAGTGCAGTTCAAGATACCGCTGACAATGTGGGTGAGCTGGCCAAGCACTCCGATCAGATTGGTCAGATTGTTTCGGTGATCGAGGATATTGCCAACCAAACCAACCTGCTGGCACTGAATGCCGCCATTGAGGCGGCCAGAGCGGGTGAGCAGGGGCGCGGTTTTGCGGTGGTCGCTGATGAAGTACGCTCACTGGCCAGTCGCACTACGGTGGCAACCCAAGAGATCGCCGATATGATCAAAAATATTCAGAGCGGTACGGAGTCGGCGGTTCACTCCATGAGTGTCGGTAAGCAGGAGGTGGAGAGTGGTGTTGAGTTGGTTGCCAAGGCGGGCAGTGCGCTGGAAGAGATTGTGACGGTGGTGGATAGCCTCTCAAGCCGTTTCCAGCAAATTGCCACGGCGGCAACCGAGCAATCTGCGGTTGCGGATGAGATCACCCAAAACGTTACAGAAGTAACCGAGGTCTCTCAAAGCACCGAACAGACTGCGCTGCACACAGTGACCGCAACCGATGACTTGGCGAAGTTGGCCAGTGATTTGCAAACGATTGTGTCACGCTTTCGCTTGTAATAAAGGGCGTTTTAAAGAGTAAAACGGATGGGTGTGTTGAGTGGGTCACTCCAACGCTTCACGCCCATTTTGTTTTTGTGTATCTATTCAGCGTATTCATCTTTTGCCCCAACTCTTCGTTATTTTCGTACTCAATCGGTCACATATTCCCTATATGCTCCCTCTCTGTGTGCGAAAATGCCTCGATTTGAGGCAAAATATAAACACGCTGAATAGTTACGTTTTTGTAATGTTTGAAGCCGGTGAAATGGTTTTTTTCTATGGAGTGCGCACCATACCGGCCCGATTTAGCGTATACTGCGCGGCATTCGAGTCGAGAGTAACGCGACTAGGGAAGCTCTGATTTGAGTCACGAATGCTTAATTAGAGATTCCCTAGCGATATTTCTGGACAACCTGTTGAATTGATCCAAGGAATACGCGCTATGTCATTTTCTTCCCTCGGCCTGTGTGATGAGCTGCTAAAAGCAGTTGCAGAACAAGGTTATGAAAAACCCTCACCGATTCAGCTGGAAGCGATTCCGGCGGTACTTAGCCACCGTGATGTGATGGCGGCAGCACAAACCGGAACCGGTAAAACGGCCAGCTTTACACTGCCTATGGTGCAGCGTCTGGCAGCGGGAAAACGCCCAGCGGCCAAACAGGTGCGTGCATTGGTACTCACACCCACGCGGGAGCTGGCAGCCCAGGTGGCTGAAAGCGTGCAGAACTATAGCCGTTACCTTAATATCCGCTCTGCGGTAGTCTTTGGTGGGGTGAAAGTTGGCCCGCAAATCTCCAAATTACAAGGTGGATTAGATGTGCTGGTGGCCACGCCGGGACGCTTGATGGATCTTTACAATCAACGCGCCATCAACTTTGATCAGCTGGAGGTTTTGGTGCTGGATGAGGCGGATCGTATGTTGGATATGGGTTTCATCCACGATATCCGCCGTATTCAAAAACTACTACCGGTAAAGCGTCAAACCCTGATGTTTTCTGCCACTTTCTCCAAAGAGATCAAAGCGCTGGCGAAGGGGATGATCAATAACCCTATTTACGTCGAGGTGGCCGCTGCTAACTGCACCGCAGACAACATCAAACAGGTTATTCACCCAGTGGATAAATCACAAAAACGTGATGTGCTGATTCACTTGATCAAAACCAATAACTGGCATCAGGTGCTGGTGTTTAGTCGTACCAAGCACGGTGCCAACCGGCTGGCTCGACAGCTGGATAGCGCCGGAATTCAAGCAGCAGCGATTCACGGTGACAAGAGCCAGGGCGCACGTACCCGCGCACTGGCTAACTTCAAAAAAGGCAATATTATCGTGCTGGTTGCCACCGACATTGCCGCTCGGGGTATCGACATCGACCAGCTCCCCTATGTGGTTAACTTTGACCTGCCACAAGTGCCCGAAGATTATGTGCACCGTATTGGCCGCACCGGGCGTGCCGGTGCCAATGGCCTTGCCGTTTCACTGGTCAGCATTGATGAGTCAAAACAGCTGAATGCTATCGAACGTGTTATTGGCCGTAAGTTTGAACGTGAGATTATTGAAGGATTCGAACCCAAAGATAAAGTCTCAACAGCCTCGACAAACAGTACAAGAAGGCCCGCACAGCAGCGCAGAGGGCAGAGCCAAGGAGAGCGGCGGCCAGGGCGGAGTGCAGCACCCCGTAACCGTTCATCCCACTAAACAATAAAGGGGCTTGCGCCCCTTTTTTTGCGGACTATTTGAGCCGGCCCCAGAGATGTTTGCCGAGCAAAATAAGTGCAATCGCAATCAAGGCATGCAACAAATAGCTGAAGTGAAACCCCACAAACAGCACCGATTCACTATGATTGATCGGGTTGTAGTAAACCGTCAGTGACTGTGACTCCAGCTGCTGGGTATCTCTTATTTTTCCACCACCAAAAGCCGCACGCTGACCCTGGTATTGCACCCCGTTGACACGGTAGTGATACTGTATGCTGGCACTGTTTACACCACTGTAGTTAATGATGCTGCCATCATCGTAGCTTTTAATCTGCCCTTGAGTGGTAGGCCAGCTTGCAGCTTGACGGCTGGCATTCAAATCAAGCAGCGTGTTCGAGAGAATAAACAGCCCCATGATGATGGGCAGGAGAGAGAAGCTGACTCTTAATAGTTGATAGATCATGCTGTGATCTTAACCCCGATAATTCATAAATTATACACAATCTAGCTTGCCTGATGATTCCACAGGAAATATCTCCTGTGAAAGCAATACTCTGTACGATTTTTGCGCAAAATTATAAAATATCCGGGTTAACTGATTTCTCTTTTTTACCCCAACCTAGGATCGGGTATACTCACCCTATGAACCAGATAATAGCTATTGCCGTCGGTGGCGCAACCGGCGCACTGCTGCGCTTTTGGGTCTCCGGTTGGGTCTATGCCCAAATGGGGCGTGGTTTTCCCTACGGCACTTTGGTGGTGAATGTTCTGGGGTCACTGCTGATGGGTTTTCTCTATGTTTGGCTGATAGAGCGCACTGCGCTGTCGCCAGAGTGGCGAGCTGCACTACTGGTGGGTTTGCTGGGTGCATTCACCACCTTCTCTACCTTTTCCATCGAGAGTATTGCGCTAATCGAGAGCGGTGAGTTGGCTAAAGCGATGCTGAATGTGCTGTTGAGTGTGATATTGTGTATCGCAGCGGCGTGGGTGGGTATGATAGCGGGGAGGCAGTTATGAACGGCGAAACCATTACCATGGTGCGACTTTATCTGAGCGAGGGAGAGGCACAGCTCTCCACACTAATGAAACGCCTGCACGACTGGGAGAAGTTACGCGGTGTCACCGTCTTTCGCGGGATCAGTGGCTTTGGTGGTTCGGGGGATATTCATACCTGGAGTCTAGTCAACCTGTCGCTGGATCTGCCGATTGTGGTTGAGTTTTTCGACACCCCCGAGAAGATTGAAAAAGCTATCGAGCATCTCGGGCCACTGGTAAAACCCGGTCATCTGGTGTGGTGGCAGGTTAATGTAAACGGCGCGCCTTAAACCCTGTGTCCTGTAGACACATCAATCCAATAGAGAAAGATAAATATGCTTGATCCGCATTTATTACGAACAGAGCTAGACGGTATCGCACAACAACTGAAAGTGCGCGGTTTTCAACTGCAAACCAGCCGGATTGCCGAGCTGGAGAGCCAGCGTAAAGCGATTCAGGTGGCCACTCAAACACTCCAAGCCGAGCGAAATAGTCGCTCCAAACTAATCGGCCAAGCCAAGGCCAAAGGTGAAGATGCTCAGCCACTGCTGGATGCGGTCGCCTCCCTTGGCGACAAACTAAAAACAGCAGAGCAGCAGCTTAGCGAAGTTCAGGATGAGATGAATGAGATCCTGCTGGGGCTACCCAATCTACCCCATGAGTCAGTACCCGCCGGGCTGAGTGAAGAGGATAATGTTGAAATCTCTCGCTGGGGTGAGCCGACATCATTTGATTTTGAGGTCAAAGATCACGTTGATCTTGGTGAAAAACTGGGGCTTGATTTTGAAACAGCCGCCAAACTAACCGGCTCACGCTTCTCCACCATCGTTGGCCCACTGGCCCGCCTGCACCGCGCATTGACTCAGCTGATGCTGGATACACATACCGGCGAGCACGGCTATGTGGAGTGTTATGTCCCCTATCTGGTTAACCGTGAGAGCCTAAAAGGAACAGGGCAGCTCCCCAAGTTTGAAGAGGACCTCTTCTATATCGGTGATGACCACGGCTACTACCTGATCCCTACCGCCGAAGTACCGCTAACCAATATGGTGCGCGGCGAGATTATCGAAGAGGCGCAAATGCCACTGCGCTACACCGCCCACACCCCCTGTTTTCGCAGTGAGGCAGGCTCTTATGGGCGCGACACTCGTGGCATGATTCGTCAGCACCAATTTGAGAAGGTCGAGATGGTGCAGATGGTGCGCCCCGCAGACTCTTATGACGCACTCGAAGCGTTGACAGGTCACGCCGAGAAGATACTACAAATACTCGGCTTACCCTACCGCAAGATGGTGCTCTGTGCCGGTGATATGGGCTTTTCCGCCACTAAAACCTACGACCTTGAAGTGTGGCTTCCTGGGCAGCAGGCCTACCGCGAAATATCCTCATGTTCAAATTTTGAAGCCTTTCAGGCGCGGCGTATGAAAGCGCGCTGGCGTAACCCGGATACCGGCAAACCCGAGCTATTACATACCGTCAATGGTTCAGGTTTGGCGGTTGGCCGCACCCTAGTAGCCATTCTGGAAAACTATCAACAAGCTGATGGCAGCGTCAATATCCCCACAGCACTACAACCCTATATGGGTGGTGTAGAAACATTAACCCCAGCAAAGTGACGCTGCGCCGCCCTAGGAGCCTGTCCGAGAGTAGAGAGCCTACTACGGAAAAGCCCTTTTGGCCCATTTTTACGCTCATTTTCGTTAAATATGAACAACTATTTGCCTCAAATGACGAAAAAATGGACTCAAAACGGCTTCTATTCTCGGACAAGCTCCTAGGCACTGTTAATGCGTATTCCTGACTACCAGGGTGGCTCCATCGTCAATCTTGTCAGCTCCATTCGCCAAGGGTGTGGCGGCGAACCGGGGCTATACCCCGCGCTACGGGCGTTCACCCCTGCACAGGTTAGTGGCGCTAAAAATATAGTGCTGCTGGTAGTGGATGGGCTCGGTTACGACTACCTCACCACCCAGGGCTACGGCAGCGCACTACAGCAACAGCTGCACTGCGCTCTGGATGCCGTAGCACCCCCCACCACCGCCGCCTCCATCACCACGTTTCTAACCGGCCTCGCCCCCCAGCAACATGGTTTGACGGGTTGGTTTACCTGGCTGCGAGAAGTGGGGAGCGTGGTGACCGTACTGCCCTTTGCCATACGCGGTAATCGCACCGGCTTTGCGGCCAACGGCGTGACACCCCAACAACTCTTTAACCACCAACCCTTTTCAGATCAGCTAAATAGAGCCAGCTACACACTGATGCCCGACTGGCTGGGCGAGTCAGAATTCAATAGCGCGCTACTGGGGAAAAGTGAACTGGTTTTGCACCGTGGCATCAATGACTATTTCGATAAAATTGCAGACGTGGTTCAGCAAAATGAGCAAGCTAAATACCTCTACGCCTATTGGCCGCAGTTTGACACACTGGCCCACAAATATGGCACAGAAAGCAAACAGCTCGCCAAACACTTCGCCAAACTGAGCCGAGGCTTCGAAAAGCTTCAACAACAACTGGCAGGCACCGAAACGCTGCTGCTGCTCACCGCCGACCACGGCTTCATCAACACCACCCCAGAGAGCCGTCTCTCGATTAATGATTACCCAGAAATAATGGAGTGCCTACAAATCCCACTGTGTGGCGAACCCCGCCTCGCCTACTGCTACGTACAAAACAGCCAACAGAAACGCTTTGTAGCGTTGCTAGAGCAGCAGCTAGGGCACGCGCTGGTTATCCATCAAGGCGAACAGATCATTGCGCAAGGGCTGTATGGTCTAGGCCAAGCCCACCCGGAGCTAAAACATCGGGTAGGGGAGTTCGTATTGGAGATGAAAGAGAACTACATCCTCACCCAGCGCCTACCGGGTGAAGCCGACCTCCAGATGATCGGCCAACACGGTGGCCTGAGCGAAGCGGAAATGCGCGTGCCACTGGTGGTGGCGTATTGCTGAAAAGCGCAGGAAAGGGCAACACGATCACTTGTATTAGGGTCTGCAGATCGCTCGTTCCCACGCTCCGCGTGGGAATGCATAACACCCCTGTTGGCGGTCAGATCTCCTTCTATTTACTGGTGCGGCGAGTGTTGGCTTTATTGTGGCTGATTCGGGTTTGGCTGGCTTTGTTGGCGCGGGGTGGGCGGCGGCGTTGTGCGATGTTTTCG
>Ga0256839_1000543_pt1 | contig 48453 bp, 48 predicted proteins | sample 354166metaG_FD_185968 | JGI IMG/M metagenome (GOLD analysis project Ga0256839, IMG submission 185968) | Hydrothermal vent microbial communities from Mid Atlantic Ridge, Atlantic Ocean - 354-166 | ecosystem: Environmental > Aquatic > Marine > Hydrothermal vents | place: Atlantic Ocean: Mid... | reverse complement strand
ATTGGGTGCTGGATTGTTAGAAAACACCTATGAGAAATATTTGGCTTATGACTAAGCATGAAGGATATACCCTTTATCGTTCAGGCGTTTATTCCGATACAGTATAAGGGTATTAAGCTTGAATGTGGCTACAGGCTTGATTTCCTGGCGGATGAATGTCTGGTTTTAGAACTTAAATCGGTTGAAAAATACTGAAGGTTCATAAGGCACAGATATTGACCTGTTTAATAGTCCTTGATAAGGGATCCGTAAATCCCCCGCCTTTAGGCGGCATAGTTGCTTTTGCTCCCTCTCCCAGTTTTGGGAGAGGGAACAATCGGCCGTATGGCCGATCAATCCGGCTTTTAGCCGTAATTTGAAGCCACCGGCTTTAGCCGGTGGAGTATTCACAATTAATGCATATCTCTACGGAGTTGCTGATGAATTTTAATGAATCCAGGTTGGTCAATGGAATTAAGCGTTACAAACTATAATTATAGCTCTGTGTTCTCAGTGGTCTCCGTGTCTATGAAAAATGGCTGTATTCCCCACTCAATATGGCATAGACCCAAAATTAAGCAGCAACAAGGCCCATTAACTCAGGGGTTTTATCTGGTTATTCAAGAGTTACGCAGCATTTATCTATTTTTAATTTTGGTACTTAGGTGATGAAATATAATGTCCTTCGTTAATGTAGTTGCTCAAAAATTGCGGGTGTTTCGTGAGAGCGCTGGGCTTGGTCGTACTGAATTGCGTGATCATCAGATGCATCTGGAGGCCGCCATCCAATGGCTGAAGCATGCCCAGGATATGACGCCAGATGATGGGGTTTCGCAAACGTATCTGGTGCGAAGCCATCGCTGGGCGCCCTCCTATCCAGAGACCACGGGTTACATTATTCCAACCTTCTATGACTACTGGAAGCTGAGTGGCGATGCTGATTGCCGTGATCGAGCTATTCGTATGACAGACTGGGAGTGTGATATTCAGCTCCCTGATGGCGGAGTGCTTGCTGGCGCGTTGGGTGATTCTGATCAGCCCACCATCTTCAACACCGGACAAGTGCTGTTTGGTTGGGTACGAGCCTTTCAAGAGGAAAAGGATGAGCGTTACCGAGATGCAGCTGCCAAGGCAGCGAACTGGCTGTGTGATGTGCAGGATGATGATGGTTGTTGGCGCCAGTTTGGCTCACCCCTGACTACCCGTAATATAAATCTATACAACACCCGGTCTGCCTGGGGGTTGGCAGAGGTTCATCGAATTACTGAAGAGAAACGCTTTCTTGATGCTGCTGTGCGGAATTTGGAGTGGGCCTTGGCGCAACAGCAGGATAATGGGTGGTTTCCACATAATTGCCTACAAGATGATGCGCAGCCCTTTGTCCATACCATTGCTTATGCGATGCGGGGGTTTCTGGAGATTGGTGATTATGCCCAACGCGAGGATCTGTTGGCTGCTGCTGTAAAGGTTGGTGATGCTGTACTACGAGCCTTACCTGAAAATGGCTTCCTTCCAGGACGTTTTGACGCCAAATGGCAACCAACCGTGCGTTGGTCATGCCTGACGGGTGATGCCCAGATGGCAATCAACTGGGGGCGCCTCTATCAGATCACAGGTGAATCTCGATTTTGCGATGCGGTACCTCGTATCAACCGGTTTACCAAATCTACCCAGAAGTTGAATGGTATTCAGAATGAGTTAGGTGGGATCAAAGGGTCGCATCCTATCAATGGTGGGTACCATCCCTGGCAGTACCCTAATTGGGCAGCCAAGTTCTTTGCGGATGCTTTGATTATGGAAGAGGCAATTATTGCCAATAATTAAGCTTAACTCTCCAATTGCATAAATACTGATTGATAAAGCCATTTCACTGCATAAATTACATGTCAAAATGACTTTTTAAGCTGTTTCTGGAATTGACCGCTGGTAAAATCCAATACTATCGATTGAGATCAACTATGATTAGTCGGCGCAACTTTGGGATCATACTGCTGGGCCTTGCATTGTTATCGGCCTTTTTTGTCCGGATGCATGGGTGGGAGTCTTGGGGTGTCAATTATGATGAGACTGATACCGGAAAAAAGCTGTTAGCCCTGGATGCTGCACAGCTCACTAGTGACTATATCCTCTTGAAGAATCTGACAACAAAAGGTCATTTGGATGCAGGAGCATTAGCAAACGACATATTTCATTCGTTTCCAACTTATTTTGTTGCTGCCAAAATCTGGATGAGCCAGGGAAGTGATAACCTTTGGAAAAGTCTCCGTGAGTTTTCGTTGCTGTGGTCTGTGCTTACCGTGCCTGTAATCGGCCTGTTTGCACTACGATTTGGAAGATGGGTTGCGGTTGTTGCTGTTTTACTGGCACTTATTCACCCACTACTTCACTTTTATGGGGCCTACATTCGCTTCTATTCCCTTCTCGTTTTTGCTTCTGCCATTGGCTATGCAGCTGCTGTCTGGCTACTTCCTTGGTTGTCGGCGCGGAGTGCCGCCAAATTGCCCATCACCACGCTCCAGGTTATGGCTCTACTGTTTATGGCGATAGTGACGCTTGCACCCAGCACGGTCCACCTCGGAGGCGCAGTTGTTAGCGTTTCCCTCTTTACCTTGTCGGCACTGTACTTGCGTTTTAGCTTGCATGCTCGCATTTACTATTTAGCGACATTTCTTTTGGGGGTTGTGCCTGTCGCAAAGGCCGTATTCTTTCTCTACGTAAGGAGCTTTGGTGATCCGGGTCAAGCAGTGAATATCATGTCAACCTCAGTTTTACACTCGCTACTTTCGATTGTATTTAACTTTGGTCCGGGGCTTGTGTTGGCTGCTTTGGCTGCATGGTTTTTGAGTCTGCGATTTAAATCAGAGGGAGATCTATCTGAGGAGGAAACGGAAATCAGATTTCTGTCGCTTGCGTTAATGGTGGCGATCATTCCGACCATCGGACTTGTTTTTGTGAAACACTCAATATTTCGGCCTGATTATGTCAGTGGATTGCTTCCATGTTTCATAGTGCTCACAGCTCTGTTTTTGGCACAGTTCAAACGGCCGTTAACTGGATATGGGCATCCTGTAGTGGTGCGAGTGGTTGCTGGGCTCCTTATTGTTGCTACGGTTCTGCCCACATTTATCTCGACAGCCTTCATCGATGGTGATCGCCTAGATTATCAAGAGGCTGCAAGGGTGATATCCAAGATGACTGGTGGCACACCAGCAATTGTGGCAAGTGGCTCACCGGGTACGTTTCAGGTCAACTCGGAAGAGTGGCCTCAACTGACCCACATTCACCTTAAAGAACTGGACAGCGTCAACGGTGTTTCAGATAAGCCTATCTTTCTAGTGGTCAAAGAGCTTAAGGGATTTCATACTAAGCGAATTCCGGAGTTATTCGATGTTGCAGGGAAGGTGCGTGCTGTGGTTGGCAGTGATCGGTTGGACCATCGAATATGCCGCTTGTATATTATGGCTTTAGAATAAATGTGGTATAAATAACCCTTTATCTGGTTTGCCTTGATGCTTAGATTCTGCTTGCTAAACAGCTAATGAGGTACGTGAAATGTGGATAGTCGATATGTGTCGAGATGGTGCCTACTCCCTATGGTTACGTGGGTGCCAAGGAAGCCCCTCATGATGCAAGGTATGGTCTCCTCGAGTTTGCGGGAACTACTGCGCCAAGGCATTTCATTTCTGGGAGTGGGGCTGATTGCTACGGCCGTTCAGTATCTTATCCTCTTGGCTCTAGTGGAACTATTGGGATGGTCCGCAGTGGTGAGTTCATCGATTGGTTTTGCCATAAGCGCGTTGTTGAACTATTTTCTCAATTACCGATACACCTTTCGTAGCAACTCGGCGCACCATCGCGCCTTTCCCAAGTTTGCGGCAGTGGCGGGGACAGGCTTGGCCCTTAACGCCATATTGATGGAATTATTTATAAACAAGATGCAAATTTATTACCTTTTGGCTCAATTGCTGACAACTGGCATTGTGCTGGTGTGGAATTTTTTAGCGAATCGTCTATGGTCATTTCGTACATCGGAATAAGTGTCGGATAAAGTGCTGCTCAACCTGGAACGGCTTATTAGTCTGGCAATTAAGAAACAGAGTAATATTGGAGGTATTTGAAGTGCAATTGTCGATCGTGGTTCCATGTTACAACGAAGAAGAGGTTTTCCCTGAGACTGCACAACGCTTGGGAGTACTCTTAGCTCGCTTAACCGAGTCTGGCAAGGTTGCCGCCAATAGCAAAATCGTCTTTGTGGATGATGGCAGTAGGGATCGTACCTGGACCTTGATTGAGGAGATGGCTGCCCGTGATTCTTGGTTTGAAGGGCTAAAGCTGTCCCGGAACAGGGGGCATCAGAATGCGCTTCTAGCGGGGCTTTTGAGTGTGGATGGTGATGCATTGGTCAGCATTGATGCTGATTTGCAAGACGATATAAACGCAATTGAAGAGATGGTGGATCGCTATCATGATGGTTACGATGTCGTCTACGGTGTGCGTAGTGCCAGGGAGGCAGATACGGCTTTCAAACGGTTGAGTGCACAGGGCTATTATCGGCTATTAGGTTTTTTTGGAGTGGATGTTGTTTTTAATCATGCAGATTTTCGGTTGATGAGTCGACGAGTTGTCGAGGCGCTTCGGCAGTATGGTGAGGTTAATCTTTTCCTCAGGGGGCTCATTCCTCTATTAGGGCATCGTTCTACTTCAGTGTATTACGCTCGAACAGAGCGGTTTGCCGGTGAGTCAAAGTACCCGCTTCGACGTATGCTGTCGTTGGCTGTAGACGGAATTACCTCTTTTAGTGCTGCACCACTACGACATATAGCGGTGTTGGGCATATTCGTATCATTGATGAGTGTGGGGATAATGGGGTGGGTACTCTGGATAAGGCTATTCACGGAGCAAGCTGTACCGGGTTGGGCGTCATCAGTGCTCCCTATCTATTTTATCGGGGGTGTGCAATTACTGAGTATAGGGATTCTCGGTGAGTATGTTGCAAAGCTTTATGCTGAAGCTAAGAATAGGCCACGGTATTTCGTGGAAAAACATGTTGGGGGACAGAAATCGGCAAGTGAGCCTGAGGTGCAGCCAGATACGTACCGATGAATCAAAAAGATATTGTTAGGGCGTTGATGCTTTGGTTTTGTCTCCATAGTTTGTGAAACTTATTTCTAGAAGGATTAAAGGATATGCTGATCGAGTCACCTCCCACGGCGACAGTATTATATGTGGAGAATGGTGTAGGGTTTGGTGGTGCCGTCATTAGTCTCAGGACATGTTTGGAACATGTAGATCAGGATCGTTATCGGTCAGTTCTTTTGCATTCACTGAAGGATGAAAAATTTGCCAGCTTTGATGGGATAGCTGAGACCGCGCATATTTTGACCTCTGTACCAAGATCAATTTTGAAAACTGAGATCAGTATACCCTTAAATCTAAAGAAATCTTGAAAAAACCAAAAATGAGGGCTATATTAAGCTCTAAATATGGTTTGTTTTTGAGGTGTTCTAATGAGGCAAGTACTGTCCAGTTGCTCCGCAAGTATTTCAGAATTAAAGAAAAACCCAACGGCTCTCCTTAATGAGGCTGAGGGTGCCCCTATCGCAATACTCAATCACAATGTTCCAGCAGCGTATCTCATACCTGCAGAAACCTATGAATGGCTAATGGACAAGTTGGAAGATTCTGAGTTGGCCCAAACCGTGAGAGACCGGGCAGGGGAAAAAGAAAATGCGATAGAAGTAAATCTTGATGAGTTATAGAATCAAGTTTTTGCCAAGCGCTTTGAAAGAGTGGAAGAAACTAGCTCCGCCAATACGAAAACAATTCAAAAAGAAGCTAGAGGAGAGAGCAGAAAACCCACATAACTCAGCAAGCCAGTTACACGGTTTTAAAAGTGTGTATAAAATCAAGCTGCGTTCGGTAGGCTATCGCTTGGTGTATGAAGTGAACGATAATGAAATAGTTGTTTACGTAATTGCTGTTGGTAAAAGGGATCGAGGGCTAATCTATACCAAAGCAGATGAACGTAAATAGGCGTAATAAAAACACCTCGGATATTTTTTTGCAGTGTTTTTGTGGTGCTAAAAGAGCCTGGCATGACAAAAACATCACTACAAAATGCCGGTTGTTGCTGTCTATTCCACACCAATCCTGCCGCCCCCTCCCTGATGGGGTGAAATTCCGGAGCCTTTGATGCGGATAATCCACGATATCCTGCCCTCGGGTTGTTGACGCACACGTGATCGCGACGTATTATTAAATAATAAATGCACGTCACGCGGAGAGCTGTTATGCAAACAAAATTGACACTTAGGTTAGAAGATGCACTGATACAGCAAGCGAAAACTTATGCAAAACAACATGATAAGTCTCTTTCGCAGGTTGTATCTGATTATTTTAAAATATTGACTCAGAAAGGTAAAAAATCAGAAACACCGCCTATCACTCGATCTTTGATTGGGGTTTTGGAATCAAGTCAGATTGAAGAAGATGATTATAAAAGGCATTTAGAGGAAAAATACCTTTGAGAATTCTATTTGATACAAACATTATTCTTGATGTTCTGCTTAACAGAAAAAAGTTTGTTGAGATTTCTTCAAATCTTGTGGGAATGGTAGAAAGTAAAAAGATTGAAGGTTATTTATGTGCTACTACAATCGCAACTTTAGATTATCTCATTGTAAAAGCAGTAAACAGAAAGCAGGCAAATATTGAGATAAAAAAGCTGTTAACTATCTTCAATATTGCTGAAGTTAATTCAATTGTTCTAGAGCTATCTGTAAACTCAGCATTTGGTGATTTTGAAGATGCTGTTCAATATTATTCTGGTGAATGCTGCAAAGTTGAAGGTCTTGTAACTAGAAATACAAAAGATTATAAAAATACTAATTTGCCTATCTACACACCTGATGAGTTGTGTGGAATAGTCACAATTAATCAACATGGGAAGGCATAAGGCGAATCAACCTGCCTCATTTTTCGTTCGCGCTGCTCACGAAAAGGGTCAGGTTATTTGCAACGATATCAGGCGAGAGAACGTTCAACTTGTTTTATTCACGTACCTACAAGCGCCATAAAAATATAATAAGGAATGATGCAGATGTTAATTGAGATGCCGCCTCCGGCGACGGTATTATATGTGGAGAATGGTGTAGGGTTTGGTGGTGCGGTAATCAGCCTTAGGACATTTCTGGAGCATGTGGATCGGGATCGTTATCGATCAGTCCTGGTGCATTCACTGGAGGATGAAAAATTTGCCAGTTTTGATGGGGTGGCTGAAACCGTGCATGTTTCCCGCTGGCGATACTCTGGCAATAGGTTGTTGGCTGCCCTGATAAAAGGGCTGAATCTCGATGTACTGGTCTATGCTTTTAAACTGGCAAAGGTTGCGCGGGAGCAGAAGGCTGATCTGCTCTATCTCAATAATGATTTTATCGCCAATCTATCGGGTGTGATCGCTGGATGGATGATTGGTCGGCCTGTTGTTATTCATGAGCGGGATATTCCTGCCCCACATTCGCGATTGGCACAGTGGTTGATTCGTTGGACGGAACGGTTTCTGGCCATTTCAGGGCCAGTCCGGCAGGCGCTGCTTGATATGGGGGTGCCGCTTGAACGTATCACCATGGTTCCGGAAGGGCTTGATTTGAACCTTTACCATTTGCGGCCGGCAGAGGAGGTTGCAGCCTTGCGGGAGAAGATGGGGGTAGATGCAGGGCAGGGACTTATTGTGATGGTAGGGATGATCATGGAGTGGAAAGGGCAGCATGTGCTTGTCGAATCCGCAAAAGAGATTTTGGCAAGGCATCCGGATACGCGATTTGTGATCATTGGTGAGACGCCACCGGGTAGGGAGGAGTATCTGCATAAATTGCAGGATCGGGTGGAGATATTGGGGCTTGGAGAGGCTATTGAGTTTATTGGGTACCGAGATGATATTCCACTCTATGCCCAGGCTGCTGATGCAGTGGTTCATGCTTCTATATCACCGGAACCTTTTGGAAGGGTGGTGATTGAGGCCATGGTGATGGGTACTCCCATTGTGGCGACATCTATCGGTGCCCCTCCTGAAATTGTAAAGGATGGTGTGACGGGTTTTTTGGTGCCGCCAAGTGATCCTGAACGATTGGCGGAAGTTTTAAATAAGATTCTTGATGATCCGGATTTCCGTGCGCAGGTTGGTCATGCCGCCCGTCAGGATGCACTGCAAAATTATGCAATAGATAGGCATGCGGGTCTTATTCAAGCGGTCTTTGACGAACTTCTTTGGGCTGATCTACCTGGCACACTCTATCAATAACCGGCATCCTTCATATCGTCCAAAAAGTATTTTACACTTTGGAAGCGGGACTTTAGTCCTGCCAGATCTAGCGACTTCCTGCGGGACTGAGGTTTTGCTTCCGATTATTTCTGAATGACAGGTGAAGTGTAAAAAGGGAAATGAAGGATGCCCAATAACTATATTATGAATGGCAATACTCGTCGTCGCGTCTTGATTGTCGCAGCTGAATTCCCTCCGGTGAAAGGTATCGGCCGCATGCGGCCGCTCAAGTTCTGTCAGCATTTGCCCACATTTGGCTGGGACGCTGCAGTATTGACGCTGTCACAGGGGGATATGGATCCGGTAGACCTGAATACTTTGGATGAGATCCCTGAAGGTACGCCGATATACAGAGCGAAGCTTCCCAAGCCCAAGGATCGGCTTGTGCGGTTTTTGAAAGGCAGTAAGCAGAAGCCGGTAGACGCTTCGCCAGCGGCAAGCTCAATTACTACTGAAAATAGCGCGGGTTTCAATCAAAACCCTTCATCACATGGCCGTTTGCGTACAATATTGGGTAGTATGCTGGGTGTCATTGATCGGATTGCCCATCGTTATCTGCTCATTCCTGATGATCTCATCCTATGGAGTAGTCCGGCGGTTAAAGTGGGTGAAGCGGCTGTGCGAGATTTTCAGCCTGATGTCATTCTTGCCACAGCGCCCTATTTTACGGATCTTATCGTTGGTGCACGCTTGTCTCAAAAAACAGGGGTTCCATGGGTGGCCGATTACCGGGATCTATGGACGGGTGATGTGCTCCGTGAGTGGGTTCCTCCCTGGCGGCGGCGACTGGAGATTCTGCTGGAGCGGCATTATGTCTCTACAGCCAGTGCTGTTATCACAGTATCAGAGCCAAAAACCCGGGTAGTTCGGGAGAGGCTGTCATTACTTGCTGAAGAGAGATTTGTGACCATTACCAACGGTTATGATCCTGAGGAATTCGATGGAGTGATTGCAGAAGGTGGTGAGCCTGATATGGTGCGAGTCGTATATGCCGGTCGTCTTTTTAAAAACCGTCGTGGCTATGAGCTGCTTGAAGCCATGGGTGGACTTTTACGGGAAAATCCTAAGGCACGACAACGTATACGCTTTGAATATTACGGTGGCGTAACCCCTGAAATCAGCGCAAGAATGAGTGAGCTTATAGCTGAGCATGAGTTAGAAGGGGTGTTCAACTTTTTTCCAGATGTTCCGTATGCCCGCTCCAAGGCCTTGCAGAAAGGCGCGGATGTATTGCTACTTATTGTGGATGGTGGTGCAACGACATCTGGCGTTATCCCCGGAAAACTTTTTGAATATATCGCTGCCGGCCCACCAATTCTCTGTCTTGCGTTAGAGGGGGCTACGTCAGAAATTATAGAGCGAGGACGACTCGGTTGGATTATTCCGCCAGGTGATATTTTATCCTTGAAAACCGTGTTACAGAATCTTGTAGAGAATGGTACTAGGTTATGCTCTCCAGATAGTGATTTTGTTGGTGGATTTGAGCGCCGCAAATTAGTGCAACGGCTTGCAGAGGTACTCAATCAAGTTGTTGATGAACCAACGTCTGTGCAGGGTTAACGGTATTTCACTTGCAAACTGTAGCGCCAATGGAAGTAAAATTATTCTTACAATTTGAGCATCTGCCATCGGCGTGTAATGCGCTTTTTGAGTCAGCTGCAGCTGAGAGTCCGTTTCTCTCCAGAGAGTGGTTTGAGCTTTTGGCTGCTCATGTGCTGGATATTGGTGATGAGCTTTTTCTCATTGTTGCTTTTACTGATGAAGGAAATGCAGCATGCATTTTACCGTTGTTTCGCCCCGGAAGCTCTGCTCATTTAGTGTCCGTAAAACGATTACGTGCGTTGCAAAATTTCTATACCCCCGATTTCAGACCCTTGATGCGGGCTGGGGCAGTCGGCATTGAGGGGATGATAGCAATTGCGTACCATCTCTCTTCCACAGGCTGTTCAATAGATGCAGTGGATATTGGGCCTATGCTGAGAGCTGAATCAGCTTTTGAGATTTACCAAAGGGCAATGAGTGAGGCGGGATTTTCATCTAAGGCATATTTTCGTTTTGGTAATCATTATCTGTTGCTCAATGGGCAAAGCTATAAAGATTATATGAGTGAATTGCCATCGCAATTACGGCACACCTTGGTTCGTAAGGGGCGTCGGTTGGATAGGGAAAAAGAATCAAATTACCAATTGGTGACTAAACCTGCGGATGTTTCGGTAGCCGCTGAAGCCTATGATGTTATCTATCGTGAAAGTTGGAAACGGCAAGAACCATACCCGAATTTCATGAAAAGATTGATGACTATGGCGGCGCATAAGGGGTGGCTTCGGCTGGGCTTATTGTACATTGATGGTGAACCGGCAGCCTCGCATCTCTGGTTTATCGCTGGAGATACGGCATACATCTACAAGCTGGCCTATAGAAAATGTTATCAAAAATATTCACCTGGTACTCTGTTGATGGGGTGGATGATGAAGCAGGCTATTGATAAAGAAGGTGTGCGTAAAGTAGATTTTTTGACGGGTGATGATGCGTATAAATCTGACTGGATGTCTCATCGATCTGAGTTATGGGGTATATTAGCGATGAATCAGGGGACATGGTGTGGAAGGGCGCTGGCTCTGAGAGAAAAGCTCTATTCATATGCTGCGGGCAAGATAGATGCACATGTAAGGCGGATTTAGCATCACAGGTTTCAGGAGACCATATGGCTGTTGTGGATGAAGTTAGAGAAGTGCTGCGAGAGGCACTTCAATTGGGAAACCGGGCAGATGAGCTGGAAGAAAGTTCACCGCTGCTCGGCAGTTTGCCTGAGTTTGATTCAATGGCTGTAATCACTGTCATTACATCTCTGGAAGAGCAATATGGGTTCATGGTTAGCGATGATGAGATCGATGCAGAGGCGTTTGAGACAGTGGGTTCGCTTGTAGATTTTGTGCAGTACAAGCTTGCCCAGTAGTGAGTAAGATTATTGCTCCACATCCGCTTTTCCTTCCTGGCTCATCTGGACAGCTGTTTGCCCTCCATCTCCCACCTGTAGTACCAACCTCATGCCGTCAGTATCTGATTCACATCCCTGCTTTTGCTGAGGAGATGAATAGAGCGCGGCATGTGGTTGCATTGCAAGCACGTGCTTTTGCACAACAAGGTGTTGGGGTGCTCATCTTAGACCTGTTTGGTACAGGTGATAGTGCGGGTGATTTCAAGGATGCCACCTGGTCTGCCTGGAAGGACGATGTGGCATCTGCTGTGATGTGGCTCAGGCAGGAGGGAGTGGAGCGTATCTCACTCTGGGGTCTGAGACTGGGTTGCTTGCTGGCATTCGACTTTGCAAGACAAAGAGCAAAAGAGCTTGAAGGGCTGCTTTTCTGGCAACCTGTCCTTGATGGCAGGCTGGCGATTGATCAATTCTTGCGATTACAGGTTGCAGCCGGAGCCATTGGTAGAGGTGGTAAGGAGACGGTGCAGAGCCTAAGGTTAAGATTGGCAGCAGAGGAGCCGTTGGAGATTGGTGGTTATGAAATTTCACCCCTGCTGGTGCATGAAATTGACCACTGCAGCTTTTTATTGCTGGGGATGACGGAGGTTAACAGGGTGGCGTGGCTGGAAATTAGAGGTGTTGCTAAACCAATAGCTGATTTGCCTGTTATAGAGCGTGATGTTCAATTGTTTCCTGCATCGCAGGCTATTGCAGATGATTGGCGGTTATCTGGTTGCAATCTTGGCATTGCCCAGGTGAGTGGCTCCTCGTTTTGGCAATCGCGGATAACTGAACCGATGCCTGAGCTGTTAAGCAAGACTCTGGGGCTTTGGAGTTCGGTATCATCCCCTTTTCAATGCAGTCAGCCTGAGGGAGATTAATAAGTGATGGTTGAGGAGCGAGCTATCACGTTTCCTTGCCAGGGTGAGTCGCTTATTGGAGTAGTTCATATCCCGGAAAAGCCAGCACCAAGGGGCGTTCTGGTGGTGGTGGGCGGTCCGCAGTATCGAGTGGGGAGCCATCGTCAATTTTTGCTTCTGGCCAGGTCATTGGCTCAGAGCGGGGTGGCTGTGTTCCGCTTTGACTATCGTGGTATGGGAGATAGTGAAGGAGAGATGCGGTTTTTTGAAACAATTGCCGATGATATTCGGGCAGCAATGGATGTTTTCATATCTGAGGCGGGAGTAGAGGAGGCTGTACTTTGGGGGCTGTGTGATGCCGCTACTGCGGCCTGTTTTTATGCGCCAACGGATCGGCGAGTTGTCCACCTTGTTTTGCTAAACCCCTGGGTCAGGACGGAGGAGGGTGAGGCAAAGGCTTATCTGAAACACTACTATCTGCACCGGATATTCAGCAAGGGTTTTTGGCAGAAACTGATCGCAGGCCAATTCCAGCCAAGAGAGGCTATTAGATCCCTGCTGAGGTATAGCAAAAGGGCGTTCAATACCGGGACAATAGAGCCAGGTGAGAGTGATTGCTTGCCAAAGCTGCCAGATCGCATGGCCGATGGGCTGGAATCTTTCCCCGGGTCGGCTCTGGTGATTTTGAGTGGTGATGACCTGACTGCGGCTGAGTTTAAAGATGAGATAATGGGTTCTTTACGCTGGAAGGCACTGATAGCGGAAAAATTGGATATCAAAGAGCTGCCAGAGGCTGACCATACCTTCTCCCGAAGACGTTGGCGCGACCAAGTTGCTAACTGGACACTTGAATGGGTACTAAAGCCATAAAGCGAGTACTACTTATCGCCTATCATTTCCCGCCTGTTGCAGGGAGCAGTGGTGTATTGAGGACGCTGAAGTTTGTACGATACCTTCCTGAGTTTGGTTGGCAGCCCTCTGTTTTAACGGTGCACCCGAGAGCCTATGAGCGTCTATCTGACAGCCAGCTTGCACAGGTTCCCAAAGATGTGCCTGTGGTCAGAGCTTTTGCCCTTGATGCAGCACGTCATATGGCGCTGGCTGGGCGTTATCCACGCTGCTTTGCACTGCCGGATCGTTGGGTAAGCTGGCTGTTGGGGGCCATTCCTGCTGGATTAAAGATGATACGCCAGCAGCGACCTTCTATTCTCTGGTCTACCTATCCTATGCCGACAGCGCATCTTGTTGGCCTTTTACTGCATCGCTTAACGGGGCTGCCATGGATTGCCGATTGCCGTGACAGCATGCTGGATGATGTCTACCCGGCTGACCCGTTAAAACGCAGGATCCATGCCTGGATCGAACGGCGCGTGATTCGCTCTGCTATACGCGTAGTGTTTACTACCCCAGGCACGCTGCGAATGTATGCTGAGCGATATCCTGAAGTTCCTAAGGATCACTGGGTGCTGATTGCGAATGGTTATGATGAAGAGGATTTCTGCAAGTATTTTGAAATGACTGCTGTGGCTGATAGCTCTTCAGGAAAACTGACATTGCTGCATAGTGGCTTGGTCGATCCTGTTGATCGTGATCCGCGTCATTTTCTTGCTGCGCTATCCCGGCTTAAGCGGTCTGAAGATATTAAGCCGCAGGGGCTGAGAGTTGTGTTTCGTGCATCTGGATTGGATGATGAGCTGCGGTCATGGATTCATGCATTGGAGATAGATGATATTGTGGAGGTGGCGCCACCACTTCCATATCATGAAGCACTTGCTGAAATGCGAGAAGCAACGGCTTTGCTGTTATTGCAAGGTGCATGCTGCAACCATCAGATTCCAGCAAAACTTTACGAGTATCTTAAAGTGGGACGCCCTATTATCGGACTCACTGATGTTGAGGGTGATAGTGCCGCATTACTACGAGAGCTGGCCGCAGATACGATTCTGCCGCTCGATGATGAAGCTGCAATAGTGGCGGCTCTTCCTGATATTCTCATGAAGTTACAGGCTGGATGTTTACCAATAGCGGCTGATGAGGCTGTTGCGTTGCATTCGAGACGGAGCCGCACAGCAGAGCTTGCACAGTTGCTTGATCAAGTGGTTTTAGGCGCTGGATCGCCTGAAAATATGAAGTAGTTCCTGAGCATCATGACGATTCAACAACCAGACAGCCGCAACATAGCTGGCTATGCCGATAAGTATTTGAGCGACCAGTCTGGCGACCCCCTCAAGGTTGATAGCGGAGTCAATGGATATAATACAGAGCGCCATCAATACCGTTGGAATGGCCGAGCGAAAAAGCTGTATGAGCACCTCTCGAGCAGAGATATCTGCAACCTGAGCTGTCCGAAAGATAACAACCAATAAAATAGCACAGGCTGCAAGACTCCATCCCATACTGACGCCAACCAGCCCTGCTTGTGACCCGATGGCAACCGCTGCTGCCATCAGAATGAGGCCAATACCCATATTGCCAAATGAAAGACGAGCCATGCCGAGCGCCTGTAGAAAAGGTGAGATGGCGGCTTGTGCGACTCGAACGGGCATGGCAAAAGAGATGATTTGAAGTGGCAGCACAGCATCAAGCCATTGTTCGCCCAGTAGCTGTGGTACAAAAACAGGTGCGGTAATGGCTATGCCCCAGAAAACCGGAAATGAGAGCATGGCACTTAAACGGATATATTTACAGAGGTAATAATTCGGTGAGCTGCCTGAATGATGTGCCTTAGCATAGGCGGGCAGAGCGATGGCATTTAGTGTTCCCTGCACCTTGGTTTGAGGGAGTTGGGCAAGCTCTTTTGCGACAGAATAATTACCTAATTGTGTGCCGCCCAGAGTTAAACCAATAATAAAAATATCGGCCTGAGACCATAGCTTCCAAAGCATCTGTTCCAATGTCACCCATGAGCTGAAGGCAAGTGTTTTGCGGAGACCCTGGAAATTAAATGATGGCCAGCCAGGCAAGGTAGTGAAGCATGCAAAAAGTATGGCGTTTAAAACATGTGTAAAGAGCATACCCCAAACCAGAGCCCATACGCCTTTGCCAAGGTAGGCCAATACAAGGGTTAGTATTCCGCCCCCCAGTGTGCCTGCAAGCTCAATAAGCGAGATTGTGCGTAGATTGAGTTTGCGCAGTAATAGTGCCCTTGGAACAACTGTGAATCCACTTATTAAGAGTGTAAAAGCAAGTGCAAAAAGTACAGGTGTTAGTGCAGGGGTATTGAAGAAATTGGCAATAATATGGGCGGAGGTGCCAAGGATCAACCCCAGGGTGGCTGCAATGGTAAGTGTAAAACCGAGAATCTGTCGTATAAATGTTTTGGATAGAGTTTCAGCTTTTATCAATGCTGCACCCAGCCCAAATTCTGTTAGCGGGGAGAGCAGGGAGATGAACAGCATGGCCAGTGCCATGATTCCGTAATCCTGTGGGCTGAGCAGGCGAATGATATACAGCGTCATTGCCCAGCTTAATATTTGTCCGATAACTTTAACGCCACCCGACCAGGCGAGAGCTTGAAGGACTAATCTGCGTAGATCTGGAGTCACAGTGTCAGTAGCTTATTTGTGGTAGCTGAAAACGGATGTATTAGTATGTTGTTGCTTAATGAAATAAGATTAACATCTGGCTATATTCTTTGGGAGGAATAGATGTACGGATTCTGTGGATGGAGTGGTTCAGAGCGGTGGGACTCAAAGGCCGTTGTGGAGACAATCAGTCAAACCTTGGGCTGGGAAGGTGAGCAGGTAATACTCGATTCTGCTGGTGCTACTGGGCAGCTTGTCTTGTGTAAAGGGCTATACCCCATTGATGCCTGGAATCAAAATGGAGTAGCGGCCATTGTGTTAGGTTCACCTGAGTGGCGCAGTGAGCTGTATGCAAAGATAGCCCATGAACAAGGGCAGGCAGCTGCTTTTGCAAAAGGCTATCAGGAGATGGGGTCTAACATCCTGCAGCAGATTCACGGCTCTTTTGCTGTGCTGGCAACAGTTGACGATAAGGTTTTTTTGGCTGTAGATCGCCTTGGTGTCCATACGCTGAGCTACGGTTTAAAAGATGGCGTCTTTGCATTTGGTTCATCGTCCCGTAGCGTGGCAGCCCATCCTGCCTTTAGCCTGGATCTGGATCCGCAGGCCATTTTTCACTTTTTCTTTTTTTCAGATGTCCCCAGTCCAGGTTCTGTCTATCCGGGTGTTGAGAAGTTGCAGCCAGCGCAGTATGTAGAGTACTTCAATGGCAACCTGCATCGGGATTTTTACTGGGATATAAAATATGTAGATGCAGGTGCCCCTCCATTCGCAAATCTGAAGGAACGTTTTCATGAAACACTTGAAAATGCAGTGCGCCGTAGTTATGACGAAGCGCCCGCAGCAGCATTTCTGAGTGGCGGCACAGATAGTTCTACTGTGACAGGTATGTTGACGCGTGTTGCTGGAGAGCCGGTGCATACCTATTCGATGGGTTTCTCTGTCGAAGGTTTTGATGAGATGGAGTATGCCAGAACGGCTGTCCGGCATTTTGGTGCTATCCCCCATGAATTTTATGTAACACCAGAGGATGTTCTTAATACATTGCCTATCCTTGCCAGTGCCTATGATGAGCCTTTTGGTAATGAGTCGGCCGTCTCCTCCTATCTATGTGCCAGTCATGCAAAGAGAGATGGTGTAAAGGTGTTGCTGGCGGGGGATGGTGGCGATGAGGTTTTTGGTGGTAATGAGCGGTATTCGAAGCAGATGGTTTTTGAGCATTATGCCCGGATACCTGATGTGTTCTCTAAAAAGATATTAGAGCCGCTTGTTTTTGGTTTCCCTGGTGGGAAGATGTTATGGCCAATTCGCAAAGTGCGTAGCTATATTGAACAGGCGCGTGTACCGCTGCCAGACAGGTTGGAAAGCTATAACCACCTGTATCGAACATCGCTGGATACTGTCTTTGAGCCAGAATTTCTGGATAAGATTAATCGGGATCAACCGATTGCAATGCTGCGAGAGACTTATAATCGTGCGCACTCTGAGCATCCTATAAACCGGATGCTGCATTTGGATATGAAGTTTACTTTGGCTGACAATGATCTGCGAAAGGTCTCTCGTACCTGTGAGGCCGCAGGTATTGAGGTGCGTTATCCATTGTTAGATGAGGCACTGGTCGAGTTTGCGGCAGAGTTGCCGCCAGACTATAAGGTGCGTGGTTCGCACTTGCGTTGGTTTTATAAGGAGGCATTAAAAGGTTTTCTGCCCAAGGAGATTATTGAGAAGAAAAAGCATGGTTTTGGGCTTCCTTTTGGCGAGTGGGCGCTGTCTCATCCATCATTAAACGCAGAGGTGGAGAGGTTGACCCAGGCCTTTATGGCGCGTGGGATCATTCGCCCAGAGTATCTTTCAGAGGTAAAGCGTTGTCATGCTGAGGAGCATGCAACATTCTATGGCACCATGTTATGGAGGATTGCCATGTTGGAGGCGTGGATGCAGGCTCATGGCTATTAGTATCTTTTTAGACAAGCAATTCCATGCAATATGGGTGGCTGAGAAAACGCTCCGGGCTGGCGGTATAACCGTATGCGCCTGATTGGTAGATGACCACCAGATCTCCAATTTTAGATTGAGGTAGTTCCATCTTGTTCGCAAGTATATCCAGTGGAGTGCAGAGTGAGCCGACAATGTTTACTGTTTCAGATGCCTCGGGATCCATTCTGTTGGCTATTGCGACGGGGTAGTTTTTGCGTATTATCTGCCCAAAATTGCCGGATGCGGCCAGGTGATGGTGGAGGCCGCCATCGGTAATCAGGAATTTTTCTCCGCGCGATGCTTTGATGTCGATTATTTTGCAGAGATAAATTCCAGCCTCTCCCACAAGATAACGGCCAAGTTCGGTAACGATTTCAGCCTCCGGGAGAGCAGATTTTAGTGCGGGTAGCAGGTTGTTGAGGTTTTCTCCAATAGGCGTTAAATCGAGCCTTTTCTCGCCAGGGAAATAGGGGATGCCCAGTCCGCCACCGATGTTTAGGGATTGCACTTTGCCTGGAGCCTGTTCGCTTAGTCGAACCGCTAGGTCAAAGGTCTTTTTATGCGCCTCCATGATAGCTTCGGGGTTGAGGTTTTGTGAGCCCCAGAAGATATGGAAACCAAAAAAGTCCAATCCCAACCTGTTCAGCTCTTTTAACATGGCCGGCACGCGCTCTGCGTCTATGCCAAATTGTTTGGAGCCGCCGCCCATTTTCATGCCGGAGGATTTGAGCTCATAGTCAGGGTTTATTCGCACGGCTACGCGAGGGATAATGCCCAGCGATTCACCCATCTGTGCGGCTCGACGCATCTCTTCCTCTGATTCCAGATTTATAGTGATGCCTGCCGCTATAGCTTGGCGCAGCTCTTTATCGGTTTTTCCGGGGCCAGCTATGCTGATTTTGGTTGCTGGCATGGTGGTGTCGAGCGCAGTTTTCATTTCGCCTGCTGAGGCGAGGTCAAAACCATCTACTAGCCCGGCCAAGTGCTGCACTATGGCAGGCATTGGGTTGGCTTTAATCGCGTAATGGATATGAATCTCTTCTGGCAGTGAGTTCCGAAGATGCTGCACCCGCTCGGTAATCAGCTTTCTGTCATAGGCATAAAATGGAGTTTGGCCTGCCCGTTCTGCTAGTTGTGTTATGGGGATTCCGCCAATATATAGTTCTCCATTGATAATTGGGAGCTGATCCATGGGTGCATGTATAGGTCTTTTTTTCACTTTTGATTCCATGAATTAACTGAAGATGTTTTGGTATTTTAAGCCTAATAGCTTGCGGTCAATCTTGCCATTGGGGTTTCTTGGCAGGCTGTCGGCTTTTTTAATGGCATGCGGTACCATAAAATTGGGCAGCTCTCTTTTGCAGTGGGCAAGAAGGGCATCGTTATCCAAAGTGGTCTCTGATGTGACGATAACCAGGATCCCCTGCCCTAAAGTAGGGTGGGGAAGGCCGAGCGCTACGGCTTCACTGACCAGTCTGCTGGAGTAGATCGCCTCTTCAATCTCGGTCGGGCTGACCCGATAGCCGGAGGTTTTGATCATCTCATCCTTGCGCCCGATAAAATAGAGATAGCCATCTGCATCCATTTTTACCCGATCACCGGACCAGACGGCGATCTCTGGCAGGGTGAGTGCCTTCTCCTGCCCCGGGGTTGGCTTGAAGATTTTGGCGGTTTTTTCCGGGTCATTCCAGTAGCCCAGTGAGACCAGTGAGCCGCGATGCACCAGTTCGCCGGGTTCGCCGGGTGAGCAGTGGCTGCCATCTTCCCGGATGACCATCACTTCAGCATTGGGGATCGCTTTGCCCATGGAGTCGGGGCGATTGTCTATCTCCTCTGGGGGCAGGTAGGTTGAGCGAAAGGCCTCGGTGAGGCCGTACATGAGATAAAACTTACTGTTGGGCAGTGTCGCACGCAGGCTGTTGAGTGTCGCCTTCGGCATGGCACCGCCGGAGTTTGTCATGTAGCGCAGAGATGTTACAGCTTCTTCTGACCATTCGAATTGGGTCAGCTGATTCCATAGTGGGGGGACAGCGGCCAGCCCTGTGATCTGGTGCTGGGCGATGGCGCGCACCACATCCCGTGGCAGAAGGTAATCCATCAGCACAACGGAGGCACCGACTGAAAAGGCTGTGGTGAGCTGGCTCAGGCCGTAATCAAAGCTGAAGGGAAGGACGGCCAGCAGTTTGTCTTCGGCACTGTTTTCAAGGTATTGGGCGACGCTATTGGCTCCGGTGACCATATTTTTATGTGAGAGCACTACACCTTTTGGGCTGCCTGTGCTGCCGGAGGTGTAGAGGATGGCGGCCATGTCGCTATCGATGCGCCGGTGGTATTTGTGATTTGGCGGGTTACCGGTTAGCTGATCCCAGTTGAGAACCTCTATGGCATGTAGTTCTTGTACGGATGCTTTTTTGTTATCAATCAGGATGATGGCTCTGAGGTCATGGCATTCTGCAAGTGCATCACTTAACAGCCGGAGTCGATCTGATGAGGTGACCAGAATGCGGACATTGCAGTCTTTCAGGATGTAGCTCACCTGGTTGGGTTTGAGTAGTGGGTTGACTGGGACAAAGACACCGCCAGCCTTGGGCGTACCAAAGATGCTGAATACAGTCTCGGGGAGCTTCGGGAGATAGGTGGCTATTCGCTCAGATGGTTGTAATCCCAGTGAGATAAATCCAGCGGCTGTTTGGCTGATATGTGAGGCGAGTTCAGAGTAGGTGAATGTTGCTTTCTTGTAAATTAGCGCCGCTGCATTTGGGGTGTTGGCAGCTTGTTTTTCTATAAAATAATGGATCAACCCTGACATAACTGATGAGCTCTTAGTAATGGTATGTGGTTTCGTGTGTAATGATTTTAATGACAGATTATGCTGATAACCCACTTATGGTTTTAAGGAGTAGCTCAATCTGCCCTTCAATGTGTATGAGGCGCAAAGAATTATAGCAGTCATTACAAATTATCCTAAGGAGGTCGATATCGGGTATCCATGGTATAAAGCTGGCTTTGTCGGTCATGAGGGTAGTCTTGCGGATGTTGGATGGTGTGCTTTAGGAAGCTTAGATCTGGAAGAACCCCATTTATTACGTTGATTTGCCAGAAATATCCAAACTGGAAGCTGTGCTAAAGCAATAATCCCCATGAACGTTGCTTGAGCAATAGCGTACCTGATAAACAGATTAATGCCATCTGACAGGTGCAAACGATCTGTGCTTAAGAGAAATTGAAGTGCTGAAAAAGTAATTCCATATTTCTGGATAGCGGATGCCGTGCCTAAATAAAGAGCTAAATAGGCAGGTAAAATAGAAAGTAATGCAATAATAATGCTCAAAATTCTGCTGGGGAGAAAGTTTGCAAATGAAGCAGAAAGTAATGATGCTGCTGCACCTAAAATGATTAACCAGATTGCAATGAGTATGCTAGATAGCCAGCTGCTTTGATATAGCATGAGTTCAGTTAGATTATCTGTAGATGCTTGTTCAATTACTACCCAGTGAGAAAATGGTAAAACTAGAAATGCAGCAATAAGCCATCGCATGCGCCCTCTGTTTCTTACTGAATAAAATGGCGGTGCTGCGATCCATATTGCAGCAGCACAGCTTAATAGCAGTGAAATGGCTCCAAATAGCGCTATAAATCGCCATAAAAGTTCCCACTCCCAAGGCCAATCCAGGATAGGGTATCCAAGAATGTCATGAATGCTTTCTATGGGGACAGCAACCCTTATAAAAAGATACATCAAACTTGCATGGCATATGATCAATAAAGGAAATATTATTGCCCTTTTTTCCCCTTCTCCCCCCCCCATAAGCCAGCGGCTCAGGTAGGCAGGTGCTCCTAGACCCCAGTAGAAAGCAAAGGATATATATATCAAGCCGGATAATTGGCTTGCATCTGAAAAAAGTTCCCGAATATTGTAAGGAATGCCAGTTGACCTTAGTGCAATGGTTCCTATGATTATCATGCTTGCCATGCCGAGAGCCATTGCTATGAGTGGCTGGGTTAGTATGTGTTTTTTTAGAGGTGTAAGCGCATCACTGTTACCTGGTTGAAGTTGGGGTGCTTTCTTATGCCGTTTTGCCATTGTGGCAGTAACTGCGGATGCCCCCCAATAGCCAAGAAACACACCTAGTGTTTCTAGCATTAAATCGGTGATGTCGGCATGTTTTCCGGGAAGAAACAGCTGCCCAGATTCTATGATTAACCCTGCAATTACCCCAACAATAAGCGTGAGTATCCCAATAGATTGAGGTGGTGTGTCTGTTTTATTGGTGTGAAATATAATGACTGACAATATTCCGTATGGCATAAAAAATAAAACCTTATGGAATACCTCGGTAATTGCACGAAATTCAGTTCCATAATAATAAGCATGAAAAGGAACCTGATTCAGAGTGGAGACAGCATCTAATATGTATGCTCTATCAGTGCTAAAGTTGTAGGGATACCAAAAAACAACCCCCAGGATAGCCGTCCAGATTACAAATGAAGCACCCGCAATTAATAGACGGGAAATGCCAGATTGCTCACTTGAAAAAGTGTTTTTTGTTGCATTCTGTGGCCAGTATTTTATTGAGATGCGCCATAAAATAATGCCAATTGTGGCGCCTGCTGCTGCTGTGATTAAATCAGTAATATCTGTTGTGCGGCTGTATATGAACAGTTGCATGAGCTCTAAAAGCAAAGCGGCACTAAAGGTAAGTCCCCATGCACTGAGAAGTGTTTTTCTGGTTGTTGACAACAGGAGAAAGGATATGGGTGACCAGATAATGCAGTCGATTGTTAAGTGGTAGAGGTTTTCTACCCAACTAGTGCTTAGTGAAGAGAATGGTATTAGGATTATCCTGCCTTCACGCCATGAGCGGTAGATTTCTACAGGGCTGATTGTAAGATCTAGAGGTAGAAGGTTATAGCCATAGAGTACTACTATATATAGCAACAACAGCCGCTGTGAAATTGAGGATGATGAATGGTGTTCTTGCCACTGTGACAGCCATAGTAAAAAATGAGCCCCTAGACGCCGCCAAATGAAAACCCCAATTATTGCTCCTATGCCCTCGGCTATAATGTCGTTCTGAGATACAGTCCGTTGTGGAAAATAGAGTTGGGTAAACTCAATTCCTGCACTTAAGATCAGGCATAGTGCTACTACTATTAATGGGCTGAAAATCTGTTTTTTTGCATTGCACCGGAGCCAAAGATAGCCGTTAAAAAGAAATGCAAGAGGAATAAATAGCAGTATGTTAGCAACCCAATCTGCCCGTGATTGAATGCCAAGGTTTAGATGAGAGATGTTGCGGAATGCTTCCAGGGCCTGCTCAAGTGGTAGCATGCGGAACTCTAAGGGCACCAGGCTGCCATAGATGACAAAGGCCAGATAAAGTAGCAGGCATTTTAGGATGGTACTTTTATGAACCATGAGTCCCTGTTTTAAGTCTGCATGTTTAGTTAGTGGGCTATGCTGTTTTTTGTGTATAGGCGCTATCGCTCCCGCCGTGAAAACATCAAGTTGGTTATCTGCTCCGACACCATGCCGATCAGAAAGACCAGTAGCGAGGTGGTCAATAACAGGGCGCTCATGTTGGTGAAGCGCCCTTGTGTGATGTAGTTGTGCGCATAAAGCCCTATGCCCGAGAGAAAAGTAAAAATGCTGATCGGCAGAAACAGCTTCAAGGGTGAATAGAGAGAGCCAACCTTAAAGATAATCAGAAGAAAACGCATGCCATCTTTTATGGGGCGAATATGACTCTTTCTGCTATGGCGGGGCTCGGCGTTTATTGGCTCATACGCTACGGTATAAGCGGAGCGGAAAAAGGACATGGTAATGGTTGTTGGGTAGGAGAAACCATTGGGCAGCAGGTGTAGAAATGATTTGAATTTGTCGGCTTTAACCACTCGAAATCCAGAGGTCAGATCCAGAATGGTGTGCCCTGTCATCCAACTTGCGAGCTTGTTATATAGGCGATTGGCGATGGATCGCCCAATGCTGGCTTGGGAGCCTTTTGTCCGTGCGCCGACCACCATGTCCAGGCCGTCTCTATAAAAACGCTGGAGGAGTGGTGCGATATCCTTTGGCTGATGTTGCCCATCGGCATCCATGAAGATGAAGGTGTCACCTGCGGCAGCACGAGCTCCTGATTTTACTGCGCCACCGTTGCCCAGGTTATAGGGCAGGTTTAGTATTTTGACCCCGGGAATCTCATCCCCTAATTGTGCCGTATCGTCTGTGGAGCCATCGTTGACTATGATGATCTCTGCCTCAGGATGACGATCCTGTAGCTCAGGTAGAAGTGCCCGGAGTGAGTGAGCCTCATTTTTAGCCGGGATAATGATGCTTATTTTCTGATTTGTCATTGTGCCCGTTGTGGTTGCGCCCATGTTTGCGCGCCATTGTAGAACTCTTTAACACTCTAATGATAGGTTTCAATGCGTGTCGGGCAAAAAACAGAGGGGCTACCAAGTAGCCCCTCTGTTTTCCTTATTACCTCTTTTGTTCCTGAAAACGCTAACCGACGAGACAGTGGCGTCGGTTAACGTATCGGAGGGTTACCAAATAACCGGCTCCAGCGTGATTGAGTCAAATATGTTGGTTACTGTAACCTCGCTAGGGCATCCACCATAGAATATGGCTGCGATCATGTCGTCTTTCCAGAAGTAAAGAAAATCGGGGCTAACGCCGTCGCCGGTGATGCTGGTTCCGGTGTTTGAGCCAGGCAGGTGCATGCTAAAGCCCTCGCCTCGAAGGAAGACAATATTGAACCTTTGCAGGCATAGTGGTGCGGTGCCAAGAATTATGCTTGGTGTGATGGTTGCCGCAATAGGGTTGCTGAGTACGCTGTCTTTCTTGATCTGTATCCAGTAGTTGTCAGCAGGCAGTGTTCCTGGGATAGCTACCTGGACACTGTTTACAGACTCTGAAAGAGGCGTCAGAACCGTGGTGTTGCCTGCACTATCAGTCAACTGCACAGACGGTCTGTAGGTGGTTGCGTTGCCTAAGTCACCCTGGTTGATAAAGCCGTTACCGAACAGGCTCATCTCAAATGTGGTGCCGGCTTTCCAGGTTGAAAGGTTGATGTTGTCCAGCTGCGGGATGATGGCACCAGGTGTGGCTTCGACAAATGACAAGGAACCAACCTCTCCATCGTTGCCGTGGCAGCCCCAGCAGTTATCATTGTTGCCAATATGCCCCAGGTAGGCGGTTTCAGCGCCGGGGACAATGCCGTCACCATCTGCGTCATATTCGATGTTGTGCAAGGTTGCAATATCATGACAACGTTGGCAAGCCCGGATTCCTTCTGCTTCTGGCTGGTCTACATTGTGGCACCATTGGCAGGGTGATCCCTTGGTCGTATCAGTAATGGTAGGTACGCCGGTTCCATGATGATTCTGCTTGTTGGTGAATACGGTGATCGGGCCAAATCCGCTGGGTACGTCCGGGGTGCCGGTCGTTTCACCATCTGCGCTGTTGTGACAGAAGTCGCAGTTGCCTGGATTGGTGCCAGCTGAGCTGATTATGCTGGAGTCACCGTTTGGTTTTCCGCTGCGCCATGGGGTAATCATGCTTGGGCTGTAGCTTGGTGGTGGTACGCCAGCATCAAGGCTTCGAACCAGGCTGCCATGGCAGGTGCCGCACTCGGCCTCAAAGGCCAGAGGTGTATCGTGGTGAACGGTGCGCTCTCCACCTTCCACGACGTGGCAGAAGAGGCAGTCCTTGAAGCTTGGAACCAGCTCCTGTGCACCGTTGGGTCCAGCCGCTAGCTCATGGCAGTTGAGGCAGGTATAGGTTGTGTCTGCAGTGCCGTCATTGTTGGCATCCATAAAAGGAGGCTGTTCTGGCCCACCTGCAATCGCGGTAAACAGGTGCTGGTGGTGCCTGTCTGCGAGGTAGGTGGTTTTGACGGGTACGCCTGCTGGCGGATCAACTTCCCCAACTGCTGCAGGCTTGTGGCAGCGCCAGCAAGCCTCTTGTTCCAGCAGGTTAAACTGGGTATCAGGGATGCCCAGATTCTGGTTGACAGGTGGTGGTGGAATGGCTCCCCAGACTGTCATTGATAGGCTTGCCAGCAGTATAAAGCTGATAATAGGTAAGTGTAATTTATTCATTTTAAGCCAACCCTCCCGGTGAATGCAGGATTTATTTTATAGGTAAGTAGCACTCTCATTTAGTTTGGTTACAATCAGCGCATAAGCAAGATTGTCATGTGGCAATCCATAAAGCATGTAGGTTGCCCTGCGAATACTAACACCGTCAATGCAGAATGAACAGCCATTCAAGTGGATGACAGATTTAAAGCAGGAGTCTATATTCACCAAAACCATTGCCTGGTGTTAAGATCTTGAAAAAACAAGCCTTTTTGTGCTTGCTGTGTGAGGTATGCGACAGGTGTTACCGGGCACTGACAGGCGGAATGGCTTTCCAAAGTCGCAGAAGTGGGATAAAAACGAATGAGATTACTAACCGTACTGCTGCCACTGCTGATGATTGTAGGTTGCTCAAAAGATGTTGCGCATGAAGATGCCGAGTATCTGGAAACGGTGTTGGAAGAGCTCAGGCTGGAGATGAGTGCAGAAGATACCCGCACATTTTTCCAGAAACACAACCACCATCTACAGATCTACAGCAACTGTGAGATGGCGCTGGTAGAGGAGATAGCGCCCTGTGCCAATGGTTATCGCTCAACAGGCATCATCAGGCTTCCCAGCCGTGACCCTGAGCATGGTGTGGGGGTGGCGAGGGTATACCTCAGGCTCAATGGCGAAGGTGTTCTGAAAGACTATTTTCATGATCTCTATTATGAAAAGCTGGATAACCGTTGAGGCTCTTGCAAAATGCTCATTCACTGCCTGCCTGTGACGGGCTGATGATAATGGGGCTGCCCAAGGGTTTGCCATCCATCTCCAATCGGTTGCCGTTGATGGCCAGCCGCCCCTCGGCAAACCAGCGCAGCACCTGGGGGTAGATGATATGTTCCTGCTGTAGCACGCGAGCCGCCAGGCTCTCCTCTGTATCGTCTGCCGCTACAGCCACCTGGGCTTGCAGTACCACGGGGCCGCCATCCAGCTCCTCGGTTACAAAATGGACGCTGGCTCCGTGCAGGGTGTCACCGGCCTCCAGGGCGCGCTGGTGGGTGTGTAGCCCTTTATATTTGGGCAGCAGGGAGGGGTGAATATTAAGCAGGCGCCCTGGGTAGTGCTGGACAAAAAGCGGTGAGAGGATGCGCATAAAGCCCGCCAGGATAACCAGACCGGGCTGGAAACTGTCGATCAGCTCGATCAGTGCCCGGTCATATGCTTCACGGCTGGGGTAGGGTTTGTGGTTCAGCACCCGGGTCTCAATGCCTGCGGTGTGGGCGCGCTCCAGGCCGTAGGCCTCAGCGCGATTGCTGATGACGGCGGCGACCTTTATTGCGGGGTCATTGGCGGTAGCGTCAATGATGGCCTGCAGATTGCTGCCACTTCCGGAGATCAATGCAACAACAGAGAGGGGTTGACGGCTCATCAGGAGATGATCTCGACGCAGGCCGCCTCGTCGGAGGCCTCAATCTGCCCCAATCGCCAGGCCTGTTCACCTAGGCTGTTGAGCAGCTCGATGGTCTGATCGGCATCGATCCCGGCAACGCAGACCACCATGCCGACACCACAGTTGAAGGTGCGCAACATCTCGGACTCTTCGACATTGCCCTGCTGTTGCAGCCAATCGAACAGGGCCGGGCGCTGCCAGGAGCAGATGTCAATAACTGCTTTGGTGCCCTGGGGCAGTACGCGGGGAAGATTCTCTGGCAGGCCGCCGCCGGTGATGTGAGCCAGGGCATGTACCTCAACCTGCTCGATCAGCGCCAGCAGCGGTTTCACATAGATACGGGTGGGGGTGAGCAGCGCCTCTCCCAGCGGTTGCCCGTCCGCCAGGGCCTGATTCAGATCAGCACCGCTCACCTCCAGGATCTTGCGAATCAGTGAGTAGCCGTTGGAGTGGGGGCCGCTGGAGGCCAGGCCGATCAGCACATCGCCCGGCTGGACACGGGCGGGCTCAATGATCTTGTCCTTCTCCACGATACCCACGCAGAAGCCGGCCAGGTCATAATCGCCGTCGCGGTAGATACCGGGCATCTCGGCGGTTTCACCGCCGGTCAGGGCGGCACCGGACTGCTTGCAGCCTTCGGCAATCCCTTTGATGACATCGGTGGCAATATCCAACTCAAGATGGGCGGTGGCGTAGTAGTCGAGGAAAAAGAGTGGCTCAGCGCCGGTCACAATAATATCGTTGACACACATCGCGACCAGATCAATGCCGATGGTATCGTGCCTGTTCAGCGCCAGTGCCAGCTTGAGTTTGGTGCCCACGCCATCGGTTCCAGAGACCAGTACCGGCTGCTTATAGCGATCCAGCGGCAGCTCAAAGAGCGCCCCAAAACCACCGAGCCCGGTTAATACACCGGGGCGGAAGGTCTCTTTTACCACCGGCTTGATGCGTTCGACCAGGGCATTACCCGCGTCGATATCGACACCGGCATCACGATAGCTCAGGGTAGGGGGTGAATCGGTATCTTTGGTTTCGGCCACAGTCTGCTCCGGTGGAGGGGTGAGTATTGGGAGCTGATTCTATCAATGATGGCGAAGGTGGGGAATCGGTTGTGCTGATTTTAGACAGCGACGGGTTGGCGCGTTAGAATCGCGCCAATATGAATATCCCATCTATTAAGGACTTTTTAATGCATCGGAGTATGAGTCTGTGGTTGCTTCTGATGGTGATGACAGTCGCATCACCCGCGTTTTCAGCCCAGGTTTCGGGGCTGTATGGGGCGGAGGTTCCCGCTGAGGGGCAAGAGGCGGGTCAGCGCAACCGGGCGATTGTTGAGGCCTTTCGCCAGGTGTTGGTCAAGGTTACGGGGAGTCGGGAGATCATCCGGCAGCCACAACTGGCGGCTGAGATCCGCAATGCCCCGCGTTATGTGCGGCAGTATCGCTACCGTATGGCGACGATGAAGGTGTCTCCCGCCGAGCCGCAGACGGAACCAGAGGCCGGTGAAACAGCGCCAGCGCCCTCTTTGCCGGTTTTACCCAAACAGGTGCGTATGCTGCGTGTCATGTTTGATGAGAAGGCAGTCAACCGCATGTTGCGTGAGCGCGGCGTGGCGGTATGGGGAAGTCGGCGGCCCGCAACCCTGGTGTGGCTGGCTACCGAACGCAATGGTCGACGCAGCCTGGTGATGCCCGATTCGGATGAGCAGCTCTACGCCACCCTTCTGGATGCCATGGATACCCGTGGTGTCCCCATCCTCTTCCCGTTGATGGATCTTGAGGATCAGGCCAGCCTGCGGGTCAGCGACCTCTGGGGCGGTTTTTCCGATACCCTCTTGCGTGCCTCGGCACGTTATGGCCCGGATGCGGTGATGACCGCCCGCCTGGTGGAGTTTGGGCCGGAGCTGTGGCGGGCAGGCTGGACGCTCCTGCTGGATAAAAAGGAGTTTTTGTGGGATAGCGAGGGGGAGAGCCTGGCGATGACGGTTGAGGCGGGCATCCATGCCGGGATGGATCTGCTGGCATCCCACTATGCCCCTTCAGCAGCTGAGAGCAGCAGCGATGCCATCTATCTGCGTGTGGCAGGGGTCGATGATCTCTACAGTTTTGCCCGGCTGCAGAGGCAGCTGTCGGGGCAGGATATTGTGGAGCAGCTTTCGCTGGTATTTGTGGAGCCAGAGGCGGTCACCTATGCCCTGCATATTCGCGGCGGGCAGCGTGCGCTGGAGCAGGGCATTGCGCTCTCAAGGATGCTGGTTCCCGACCGCCCGGAAGAGATAAGCGACCAGACCTTGCCCACGCCTCCGTCAGAGGTGATGGCCGATAGCGGAGAGACGCTGCTGCGCTATCGGTTACAGCCCTAAGTGGTATCCTTGGATTAAACGCATCTTGAAATGCAAGCCAAAGACATCCCCAATCTGATCAGCATCCTGCGGATATGCATCACCATCCCGGTGGTCTGGGGGCTGTTGCACGAATGGTACGGGGTGACGCTGCTGCTGTTTGCCATTGCCGGGTTGTCGGATGGGCTGGACGGCTTTCTTGCCAAACACTATGGCTGGCAAAGCCGTCTGGGTGGGTATCTTGACCCGCTGGCAGACAAGGTGCTGCTGGTCTCCTGCTTCTTTGCGCTGGGCTGGCTGGGGCATATCCCCTACTGGCTGGTCGCGGTTGTGGTGTTTCGTGATCTGCTGATTGTGGCAGGGGCCACCGCCTACCACTTTCAGGTCTCCCGCCTGGATGCCGCCCCCAGTCTGATCAGCAAACTCAACACCTTTGTGCAGATCATGCTGGTGCTGTTCGTGGTGCTGGACAAGGGGGCCATGGCGCTGCCGCCTGAGCTGCTGGAGTGGCTGATCTGGACTACGTTTGCCACTACGGTGATGAGCGGAGTGGGCTATGTCTGGGTCTGGAGCCGCCGGGCGGCAATCAACTCCGACTCCAGCTGAGTGCGCACAAAAGGGATGGTCAACCGGCGCTGAGCGGCAAGGGAGGCGCGATCCAGCTGATCCAGAATCTCCAGCAGACTCCCCATATCCCGAGGGCAGTGCTTCAGCAGATAGTGTGCGGTCTCAATAGGCAGTTTCAGGCCACGTTCGGTTGCGCTCTGTAGCAGCGCCTCAATGATCTCCTCTTCGCTCAAGGGGTAGAGCCGGTAACTTAACCCCCAACTGAGGCGAGAGGCCAGATCCGGCAGTGTCACCTCTAAAGCCGTTGGGCTACAGCTGGCGCTAATCAACAGCCGCGCCCCATTATCACGCAGGCAGTTGAAGAGGTTGAACAGAGCCTGCTCCCAATCAGGCAGTCCGGTAATCTGCTCGATATCATCTAGGCAGACCAGGTCAAACTGTTCCAGCCCCTCAAGAATGGCTGCGGAAAAGGAGTGAGCCTGCAACAGTGGGATATAGGCTGCCTGTAGATTGAGGGCGTCTGCCTGGCGACAGGCCGCCTGCAACAGATGGGACTTGCCCGTGCTTTTGCCTCCCCATAAAAACAGGAAGCTATTTTCATGCCCCGGAACAGCAGACTGGAGAGCGGCCAGTGCCTGTGCGTTACTGCCGGGAATAAAGCTGTTGAAACTGATGCCTGGGTTAAGGCGAATGCCCAAAGGGAGCTGCTGCATGGCTTGAAAAATAGTTGGATAACAGGGGGATTGATGGGGCAGAATATAACATATACAAGGCCATGCAATAGTTATGAAAAAGAAGATGATCAATAAAAGAGAACGTTTTTTGTCCTATTTGGCAATAGTGCTGCTCCTGTCCGGGTGCGCCGGTGGGGTAAAAAACATGCGAGTGGTGCCACCTGAGCGGGCTGCTGTTGCACCAGAGAGAGGACAATCAATGGTCGTGTTCATGCGCCCATCAGCCTTTGGCGTCGCCATTGAATCCAGCATATTCGAGATTAAAGGAGATACCCCTTCGCTGATCGGAACCCTGGTGGCAAAGCAAAAACTTGCTTACCAGCTGGAACCGGGAAAACATCTGTTCATGGTCGCTGGCAATAATGCAGACTATCTGTCAGCGGAGCTAAGACCCAACAAGACCTATTACGTTCGCATCGCACCCATAATGGGGAAGTGGATAGGGCGGTTTGAGATCACCCCAATGCCGATCAACATGCTCTACTCGGCCCGCTTCAAGGGGAGCTTAAAAGAGTGTGAAGAGGTAGAAAAAACAGCCGCCCCTGCCGGTGAGGAAGAGAGTGAGATGGCAGCTATTCAATCAAAGCACAAAGAGTATTATGCCAAGTGGGCAAGTGAAGACAGATCCAAAAAACCAAAGCTGCTGCCACGGGATGGAAAGTAATCCGCAGACAGCAGAGCCTGGTAGAGAGCGGAATGGCGGTTACTGCAGATCGGTAAAACCACCCTCATTGATGACGTTGGAGTAACCCATGCGCATCAGTGCAGCCTTGGCAATGCCTGCTCGATTTCCACTGCGGCAGTAGAGGTGTATGGTTGCGGCCTTGTCTGTTGTAATACTTTGGATTCGTTGTCCGATCTCGGTATGCGGGATATTTATGGCACCGTCCTTATGCCCCTGCTGGTATTCGGCAGCGCCGCGCACATCAATCCATATACCCTCAGCAGCCCCTCCGGCCTGCACGGCGGTTGCGAGTGAAAGCAGGGTGATAAGAATAAGTAGCAGTCTCTTCATTGTGGGTCTCCATGTCGTTTGGTTGGTTTGTTGCAATAGAGGCATGATGCATGAACATGTGTGGCAACGAAAGGGCTTTTATACCCCGATAATGATCTTCAAGATCATCAGCCATCGCTACGATTTAACAGGGTGTTCCAGATTCAAGAATTTCTGCTTTTGGCCGTTAACTGGCCAAGAGGTCAGACTGAAAATTGCGCACAAAATGTGCCGAAAGGTTTCCAGGTTAATGCGGTATTAGTCCGTAACTATATGAAATTATAAAATATATGAGTAGCGTCGATATACTGGTAGGGGCAAAGTTCCGAAAGGAGCGGGTTGGATTGCAAGCGTCTGAGAATGAGCGCCAGATATTGATTGTGGATGATTTTTCTGACATGCGGCTGGCTGTACGCCGCATGCTGCGGGATCTGGGAGAGGAGAATGCCGACTTCGCCAGCAATGGTAAAGGAGCCATAGAGAAGATCCGGCACAATGCCTACGACATCGTGCTGTGCGACTACAACCTGGGTGATGGCAAGGATGGGCATCAGATATTGGAAGAGGCTCATCACATGGGCCTGATCAAGCCCAGCTGCATCTTCATAATGATCACTGCCGAAACAGAGAGGTATCGTGTACTGGGTGCGATTGAGTGTCAGCCGGATGACTATATTGCAAAACCATTTACCAAAGAGCTGTTGCAGCTCCGCATCACCAAGGCGATCAAGAAAAAAGAGGAGTTGATGGCTATCTATGAGGCCATGTTTGACAAGCGATACCCGGATGCAATAAAGATTGCAGAGGAGAAGCTGCTCAGCAAGTCCCGCTACACGCTTGATGTAGCTAAGCTGTTGGGCAGCTTTTACCTAAAGACAGAACGCTATGAAAAAGCAGTGGAATTTTTTCAAAAGATACTGGCACAGAAAGAGGTGCCATGGGCCAGGTTTGGTTTGGGGCAGGCTTATTATCATTTGAAAGACTATGGCAAAGCGGTTGCGGTGTTTGATGAATTAATAGCTGAGAACCAGTATTACATGGAGGCCTATGATTGGTCCGCCAAATGTTACTTGGCTTTAAAAGAGAAGATACAGGCGCAGGAAAAACTGGTAACGGCTTCGAGAATCTCCCCAAAAACCATCTCTCGCCAGTGTGCGCTAGGTGAGCTGGCCAAAGAGAATGGAGAGCTGGATATTGCGGCAAGCGCCTATCGGTCAGCGATTCAATATGGTGCGCACTCCTGCTTTAAATCAGCCAAAGAGTATCTTGGCATGAATGAGGTACTGCTTGAGAGAGGGGATACACTTAAGGCGTTAACCAATCTCAAAGAGGCCAGGGGCCAACTGAAAGAGAGTGCGGTAGACCTGCTTCAGGTGGTGACTGCAACGGCTGATCTGCATGCCGGTAAAGGTGGGAAGGCAGAGGCCAACAGGTTTTTGGGTCAGGCGGAAAAAATATATCAGGAGAACCAGGGGGTCGTTCCAGATGAGGCCTCACTAAAGCTTGCTGAAACCGCACTAACGCTTGACGATGTGAGGCTTGGCAGCGCCATAGTTGGCAACCTGGCAGAGAACAACCATGATGATGAGGCGCTGCTGGATAGACTGAGAGAGGTGGGGGAGAGGACAGGTCACGCCGGTGAGTTGACAGAGATCATCAGCAAATCGACGCAAGAGTTGCGCGCATTGAATAAAGAGGGCATCCGGCTGGCAGAGTCGGGTCAGCTGAAGGAGTCACTGGAGCTGCTTGAGAGGGCATCCGAGAAGGCGCCCAACAGCAAGGCATTCAATCTTAATGCTGCGTTGGCCTCTATTATGCTGATGAAAAAAAATGGTGTAGACGATCAGCTTCTATGCAAGGCAAGACGCTACCTGGATCGTGTTGAGAGAACAGGAAAGGCGGACAAACGTCATGCAGAACTGACAAAGATGCTCAAATCGCTAAAAAGATAGCAAGAGAGAGAATGACTTCCCATTCATCCAAAACCCATTTCGAAGCGGCGCTTGCGCTGACCATTCATGATGTTAAAAACTCCCTTGCGATGTTTTTGGATCGTGTAGAGGTGATTCAGGCGGATGATGAAATTGCGGGTAAAAAATATGGTGGTTTCAAATATGAGATCAAGCGCATCAATAATAATCTAATACGTCTGCTGGCGCTGTACAAAGTGGGCGCTGAGGATTTTGCACTGCAAGATGATCTTCACTATATCGATGACTTTTTAACCGATATTGGTGCTGAGTATGCGGCTGTTTTGCAGGATAAAAATATTGAATTGATCATTGATTGTCAGGATGATCTGGCCTGCCAGATGGACAGAGGGCTGGTCTACGGAGTGCTTGATAATGCAATCAATAATGCGGTTCGCTATACCCGGTCGAAAATAGTGCTCAAGGCGTTTGAAGAGGATGGCTTTCTGGTAATAAGCGTACAGGATGACGGGAGCGGCTATCCCGAGCAGATGCTGGAGGAGAATCTACAGCAGGGAAACCGCAGCACGGGTGTGGATTTCTCCAGCAGCACGACAGGGTTGGGCAACTACTTTTCGCAGATCGTGGCGGAGCTGCACCAATTGAATGGTAAAACGGGCTTTATCCGCATGACAAACCAGGGTGATCTGAAAGGGAGCTGTTTTCGTATCTATCTGCCCAGCGACGAGGCTCTGCATATCGCTTTTTAGCTTTAGGAGCCTTGGTTTGATCCTGCCCCAAAGGGTTGCTCTGACCTGGTCTGACTGGTATGGTGTAGGGCTATAAGAACAGGCGTCGGGTCTCTTGTCGTTTGCCGCAGCACAAAACATCTCTTTTTATTTATCTGTTTGATAATAAAGATGGTTATTAGGTTATCCCGAAGGTTTTGGGTGTGCAGAAAGGCGTCTGATGGTTAGCTTACAAATGAGGAGAAAATGATGACAACCGTTACACTGAAAGGTAATCCATGCACCCTGAGTGGCACTGAAATCAAGACGGGTGATGTGGCACCGCAGGTCACCCTGGTCAATTCAAAAGGGTTGGCGGACAAGGTCGTCGGTGGAGCCAGCGACAACACCCAGCTGATTGTGGTGGTTCCTTCACTGGATACAGAGGTCTGCGCCGCAGAGACCCGGCGCTTTAATCAGGAAGCAGCAAAGATTGCCGATGTTGAGGTGATTGTGGTCTCTATGGATCTGCCATTTGCAGCGACCCGCTTCTGCACCACAGAGGGTATTGATAATCTGACGGTTGTCAGTGATTTCGTAAGCAAGGGTTTTGCCAATGCCTACGGCGTTCTGCTGGCGGATGGCCCTTTGGCAGGCCTCACCTGTAGAGCCGTCTTTGTTGTAAATAAAGATGGCCGGGTCGCCTATAAAGAGATCGTCCCAGAGATTACCGACGAGCCAAACTACGAAGCGGCTCTTAAAGGGGCAAAGGATGCCAGCTCTCAGGGTGCCAGCTGCTGCGGAACCTGCCAATAGCTGCACGATCCAAAGCACAGCACCGCTTAGGCAGTGCTGTGCTTTTTTTGTGTCTGGCGTTTGACAATCTCTGTCTCTATGAATCATCTGTTTGTAAACCTTACTGCCAAACCTCATAAACTCTTTTTCCTTGGCGGCATTGCCAATGCCCTCATCTACATGGGGCTGCTGGCAGCGCACTATGCCGGGTGGGCATCGTCGCTGATTGCACTTCCGCTGTATCATGCCTATGCCATGATGTTTATGGTGTTTACGCAGTTTTTTACGGCATTTTTGTTTACCATGGCACCCCGGTTTTTTGCTACCCCACCGGTGCCACGTACCCAATACCTTGCTGTTTTTCTGATCCTTAACCTCTCATCCCTGATCTTTGCCCTGTCGCTGTACAGCTCAACTTCGTTATTGGCCATAGCCGGGGTGGGGCTGTTTGCGGCCTATCTCATGGTGTGCGGGGTGTTAATGACGGCAAACCGCCAAAGCATGGTGGAGAACCGATACGATACCAACTGGATACTGCTGGCTTTTGCCCTGGGGGGGCTCTCCCATCTTCTGTTCCTGCTCTGCTGGCTGGGTGTGGCAGGAGGGGTTTGGCAGCAGGCAGCGATAGATATTGGATTCTTCCTCTATCTTTTTATGGTGGTGTTGACCTTGAGCCGAAAGATGATCCCCTTCTTCACTGAGGGGAAGGTAGAGGGGTATCGAGCCTGTAAAAGCCGCTACTTTCTGGAGGCTGTTTTTGCGCTGCTGGTGATCAAGGTGCTGCTGGAGACCCTGCAGCTGGGCAGCTACGGCTTTGTGGTGGATCTCTTATTGGCGCTCGTCACGCTGTCGGAGATCATCAAATGGCGGCTGCCATTTTTTAAGGTGGAGTCTATTCTATGGGTGCTCTATCTGGCGCTGTTGTGGATTCCGGCCGGTTTTTTTCTCTTTTTTCTGGAAGGTGCCGCACGCTATTTTACAGATGGGGCATCGTGGTTTTTTGAGCAGACACCGCTGCATCTGATCGCGATAGGCTACTTTACAACGATTGCCCTCGGCTTTGGTTCGAGGATCATCCTGGGTCACTCCGGGCGCAAGCCCGCAGCCGACCGCTACACGGTTGGGCTCTTCATGCTGGTGCAACTGGTGGTGGTGACCCGGGCGCTGAGCGGGCTGAGCCTGAATCTGGATACGGCCTGGTACCTGAATCTGATCCTGCTCTCTGCGGGTTTATGGATGCTGCTGTTCCTGCTCTGGTCGCTGCGGTATTTGAAGCTGCTGTTTGAAGCCTGAGCCTATGGCCTGTGGCGACGCTGCCCCCTGGATGACGAACCTCTTTTAACCACTATTTTCCGCTTTACGGGCGTCCTGTCTCTTGCCCCGGAGCCGACTCTTTTATCACCCGGCTGCCAGGAGGGGACAAGATGGCGCTTTCCGTTACCGATAAGATCTGCCCGCCCCATCTCTTTCAGGGCATCGCGCAGCATGGGCCAGTTTTTGGGGTCATGGTAGCGCAGAAAGGCCTTTTGCAGACGCCGCTGACGCAGCCCCTTGGCGACAAAGATGGGGGTGTTCTCCTGGCGTATCGGTTTGAGGGTGTTCTGCCCGGTGTAGTACATATCGGCCGCGATGGCGAATGGCGTGGGCAGAAAGGCCTGTACCTGATCCAGCCGAAAACCATTCTTTTTCAGCCAGAGGGCCAGCTCCAGCATATCCCTATCCGTGGAGCCAGGGTGGGCAGCCATGAAGTAGGGGATCAGATACTGCTCTTTGCCGGCCGCTTTGGAGTAACGGTCAAACTCGCGTTTGAACTTGTCATAGCTGTCGATGCCGGGCTTCATCATCGCATCCAGCGGTGTAGCCTCTGTGTGCTCCGGGGCGATCTTCAGATAGCCGCCCACATGGTGCGTAATCAGCTCCTGCAGATACTCCGGGGAGCGGATCGCAAGGTCATACCTCAGCCCGGATGCAATGAGTACCCGCTTTACGCCCGGCACTTGCCGTGCGCGGCGGTAGAGATGGGTCAGCGGGGCATGGTCTGTCCCCAATATCTTGCAGATCTTCGGGTAGATGCATGAGGGTTTGCGGCAGACTGCCTCTATGGCCAGATCTTTACAGCGCAGGCGATACATATTGGCGGTGGGGCCGCCCAGGTCGGAGATGGTGCCGGTGAAGCCGGGAGTTCCGTCACGAATGGCCTCCATCTCCTTTATGATGGAATCTTCCGAGCGGTTCTGCACGATGCGCCCCTCATGCTCGGTGATGGAGCAGAAGGTGCAGCCGCCAAAGCAGCCGCGCATGATGTTGATGGAGAAGCGGATCATCTCCCAGGCGGGAATCCTGGCGGCACCATAGGCCGGGTGTGGCCGGCGGGTATAGGGTGGCTCATAGAGCTGATCCAGCTCGTGGGTCTTGAGCGGGAGAGGTGGCGGGTTGATCCAGAGGTCGCGCTTACCATGCCGTTGTACCAGGGCGCGGGCATTGCCGGGGTTGGTCTCCAGATGGGCAATCCTGGCGGCGTGGGCGAAGAGGATTTTGTCACCGGCCACCTGATCGTATGAGGGAAGCCGCAGTACGGTACGGGCTGGATCGCTGCCGGCAGGCTGCTGCTTTTGAATGGGCAGCGTGGCCTCCAGATTGGCACTGTTGCCGCATTCGGGCTTGGCTGCATAGGGGTTGGGTGGTTTGACAATGGGAACCGGGCCATCGGGTGAAGTATGGTCGATCTCCGTCCACTCATCGGGCACGCAGCTGCACATGATGCAGCTGCCCCGAATATCCTGCATGTTGCTGATCGCTTCACCCCTGGCCAGCCGGTGAGAGAGCTCCACGATGGCGCGCTCAGCGTTGCCAAAGAGGAGCATATCGGCCTTGGAGTCGGGGAGTATGGAGCGCCGCACCTTGTCGGACCAGTAGTCATAGTGGGCGATACGCCGCAGACTTGCCTCAATGCCGCCGATGACGACCGGCACCCCTTTATAGGCCGCCTTGGCGCGTTGCGAGTAGACGATGACAGCGCGGTCTGGCCGCTGACCGGCTTCACCGTTGGGTGAGTAGGCATCATCGCTGCGGATGCGTCTGTCCGCCGTGTAGCGGTTGACCATAGAGTCCATGTTGCCTGCTGTGACACCAAAATAGAGATTTGGGCGCCCCAGTTTCTGGAAGGCACCGGTATCCTGCCAGTCCGGTTGGGCAATGATGCCGACCCGGAACCCCTGCGCCTCCAGCAGGCGGCCAATCAGCGCCATGCCAAAGCTGGGGTGATCAACATAGGCATCGCCTGTGATCAGGATAATGTCACAACTGTCCCAACCCAGTTGATCCATCTCCTCTTTTGACATGGGCAGCACCGGGGCGGTGCCAAAGCGGTGCGCCCAGAATTTGCGATAGGAGAAGAGGCCGGGGGAGCTGTCAGGCATGGTCTTGGGTCTATCAAATGGAGAAGAGGCTAATTAAACCATGAAGCGACTGTTTTATCTGGAAAACAGGCAGGAAGAGGCTAAAGTTAACTGTGGGTGAGCGTTTAACAAGTGGCTCCATTAGGGCGATCAGTGACACAGCGGATATCGGTCTTGCTGATGATGCAAGCCCCGACCGCCTCTGCCATTAAATCGTGGTCTGTCCTCTATTGCTGTCGTAGCGGGTGGTTCTGCCCAGGGTTGGGCTAATGATTTCAGGAAGCTTCAGTTATGTATTGTGTCCTCCAGAATTCCTCGGTATAACATTGCCCATAATCGGTAAAATGTCCGTGTTAATGAGCCTTGTTAGCTGCGTACTTCAAAATTCAAACATCTCCTGTAAACAAGAACAAAGTTCTAGCTGAACCTTGTTGCTTATAACCCCAAGTTTTTTCACCAATCTAGACTTATCTACTGCCCTTACTTGGTCAAGTAAAATCAAGCCTGATTTTCCTTTGAATCTACATTTTATGCGACATGGGAACTCAAAACCCTTGGTTGTCATTGGAGCCATGAGCACGGTGGATAAAGCTGACATTTCATTGGGTGATATCACAACGCAGGGACGAGTCTTATTGATTTCCCCTCCCTTGGCAGGATTCAGATCAACAAGCCATACATCAAACCGCTTCACCATCACCAATCAAGCTCATTATCAGAAGCTAATGGAAAATCAAGCCATTCATTATCAACAAATCCCTGACCCTTGGCTTCAATAACCTGCTCTATTTTCTCTTTCCAACCATTCCTAGTATCTCGTTCAGGCGTTATAAGAAGGCCGCCGCTAACCAACTGTAATTTAAGTTCTTTTCCTTCTAGATTGGCTTGCTCCACTAGAGGCTTTGGTATTCTAATACCCTGTGAGTTTCCAATTTTTACCAAATAAGCCATTTCAAATCACCTCAGAAAAAACGACCGACAAGTAACTATAATGTAATTACGGGGGTTATTCCAGAATAGATTTATGGGAGATTTATGGGGACACAGATTTATGGGGACACGAAACTTAATTGCTTGAATTGAGAGATTTATGGGGACACGAAACTTAATTGCTTGAATTGAGTTTCGTGTCCCCAGAATTTCTTTCTCTCCCTATTTTTTCTCAGAATATGCTCTTCATCATCAAAGATCATCAGGCGGCATATTTTCATCATCCTCCTGGTACGATGACATAGATATCCAGATCTTCATCCAGCGACCTCTCCAGCTCATGTATGCGTTGAATCAGCCCTTCATCCAACAGATGCCCTTTTGACAGCAGCAGCGCCCGGTCATGAACTACCAGATCCCGCGCCAGCATCATGCCTGCAGTCAAGCCATTCGATTTGACAAGATGCACGCGCTCTTTGGTCGGCCGGGCTTTGGCGGCACCCACCATATCCAGAAAGATATCCACCAACTCCGGGTCATAACGCTTGCCACGGTGTTTCAGTAGGTAGCTCTGTGCTTCACTTTGGCTCTGCTGCTTGCGCAGGAGCATGCCATGCAGCAGCTCATCATAGTCATTGGCCAGGGCGATGATCCTGGCGCCCAACGGGATGGCCTCTCTGGCAAGCCCGTCTGGATAGCCGCAGCCATTGAATTGCTCATGCTGATTCCTGATCAGTTTGGCCGCAAGCTGGAGATTGTCCAGCCCCATAAGGAGTCCCTCCCCGATGGCCGGATGTTTCATAACCTGATCCCGCTCCTCTGCCAGCAGTTCATGAAAAGGCTTGTTGATCAATCTGTCCGGCAGCCCGACTTTACCGATGTTATGCAATAATGCCGCAAACAGCACTTGTTGCACGGTCTCACTGTCCAGATCCATCTTCACGGCCAGGTCGCGTGCCAGTTCCGCCACCCGCCGGGCATGCCCGGTTGATCCACTTTCCCGCAGCTCTATGATGTTGGAGAGCACTTTGATGGAGCCGACATAGTTGTCCTTCAGGGATCTGTGCGCCTGCTCCAGCAGCTCCATGGTCTTGCGCAGCTCTTGGGTGCGCTGCCGAACCGTCTCTTCCAGATTGGCATTGAATGCCTGCAGCTCTCTATTTTGCCTCTTTGTCAGAGCTAGTAGACGTTGCCGCTCCTGCTCCAGAAAGCGTTGCTCCAGGGCGCGACGGACTGAGATTTTGATCTCGTTCTCATCCCATGGCTTGCTGATATATTTATAGATCTTGCCGGCATTGATCGCGGCAATGGTGGACTCCATATCGGCATAGCCGGTCAACAGAATGCGCATCGTCGTCGGCCACTGTTCCGCCACCCTGGCAAGAAAGGTGGCGCCATCCATCTCTGGCATGCGCATGTCGGAGATGACCAGGTCAACGGCGCTGTTGCGCATGATTTCCAGTCCCTCCTCGCCACCAGGTGCCAGCAGGATCTTGTAGCCAAGCGGCCTGAACAGGCGTCGCAGTGATGAAAGGATATTGCTCTCATCATCGACGAACAGCAGGGTTGCCGATGAGATGACCTGCTCAAGGCTCCCGTCAGCAGTCTCGGTTACAGGGTCTGTATCTGAGCTGGTCACTAGCTTTCCGCCTTTCTCTCAGCTTGCGCAATGGGTAATCTGATGCAGAAGGTCGAGCCCTTACCGGGCTCACTTTTTACGCTGATGCTGCCATTGTGCCTCTGGATGATGGTGTAAGAGAGTGACAGTCCCAGCCCCGTCCCTTTGCCTACCGCTTTGGTGGTGAAGAATGGATCGAAGATCTTTTTTTGTGTGGCCGCATCCATGCCTTTACCGTTGTCCGCCACTGATATCCAGACATGATCCCCCTCTCTACCTGTGCGGATGGTAATGACTCCCTGCTGCTCTATGGCGTGTGCCGCATTGACCAGCAGGTTCATGAAGACTTGATTGAGCTGTGAGATGAGGCACTCCACTTCTGGAATATCGCCGTAATCCTTTACCACTTCTGCCCTGTATTTGAGCTCGTTGTTGACGATGTTGAGCGTGCTGTTCAGCCCTTGATGCAGATCTGCCCATTGCCACTCATTCTCCTCCATGTGGGCGAACTCCTTGAGATCCTGCACAATCCGTTTGACCCGCCCCACGCCCTCCTGTGATTCACTGATCAGCTCTTTGAGATCCTCTTTAAGAAATTCCAGATCCACCTCCTGCTTGAGGGCCTGGATCTGCTGCCGGGTCTGTTCATCACTGAGTTTCTCTTCTGCCCGCTCATAGAGGTCGAGCAGTCTGAACAGGTCATCCAGGGCTCGTTGCAAAGAGCCGATATTGGAGTTGATATAGCCCACGGGGTTGTTGATCTCATGTGCAACGCCGGCCGCCAACTGGCCTATAGAGGCCAGTTTTTCTGATTGCAAAAGCTGCGCCTGCGCATCCTGCAGCTGTTGCACCAGCTGCTCCTGCTCCTCTTTCTCCTGGCGCAGCCTGGCCTCTATGATCTGCTGCTCATTGCTATACCGGCGTACCACCCATACGCCGATAATGGTGGAAGATAGGGTCAGCAGGACAACAGCGGCCAGGCTGTAGAGCATCTGTGTACGCAGCCTGTTGTCTCGCTCATCATAGGCCATAATCAGGCTATGTGATGCCGCCTGCAGCCTGGGGATGTCACCGACCAGGTGCTGATAGGCAGCCTGCCACTGCGTATCTGCCACAGATTTTTCAATAATCAGCTTTATACGGGGTTTTATATCCAGCCAGATCTTTTTCACCGCAGCCAGTTCGTGCATCAGCTCTTGCGGCAGGGGCGGCAGATGCTGCTGCATCCATTGGCCACCCTGCTCCAGCAGCTCCAGCCTGGCGCTGAATGCGGCCATGCTCTTTGCCAGTTCATTTTTATCCTCCTCCTGCCCGATACGCACCATGTTGGCGAAGGTCAACAGATTCTGGCTCAACTCGGGCTGCGACCCTATTGCACCGATAAAGGCATGATCGTGCTGTGTCTCAAGCATGAACCACTCGAAGAGCCCCAGCGCCAGCAGAGTAACGATGGTGGGCGTGATGAACGCCACGCGTATCTTATTTCTGGTCGTCTTTATCATGCTCTTCTGACGCAGCTCTTTTGGCCTGCCTGATGGGCAGCCGTACCCGGAAACAGCTACCTCTGCCTACCTTGCTCTCCACTGTGATCACGCCGCCATGGCGCTCCACGATATTGTAGGAGAGCGAGAGTCCAAGCCCCGTGCCTTTACCTACCGGCTTGGTCGTGTAGAAGGGATCAAATATGCGGGAGAGCGCACCAGACTCGATGCCCTTTCCGGTATCGGCAATCTCCACCCAGACCTGGTCGGCACCTTCGGTGCCGGTGCGTATGGTAATGGTGCCACGCTCGCCAATTGCATGGGCACCATTGACCAGCAGGTTCATAAAGACCTGGTTGAGCTGTGAGCCGATGCACTCTACCTGCGGAATGCCTGCGTACTCCTTGACCACGTCCGCCTTGTATTTGATCTCGTTGTGGACAATATTCAGCGTGCTGTCCAGCCCCGACTCCAGGTCGGCCCAATGCCATTCGGTGCTGTCCAGGCGGGAGAAGTCCTTGAGATCATTGACGATCTGCTTGACCCGAAGAATCCCTTCATCCGACTCTTCGAGCAGGCTTTTGATATCCTCTTGCAGAAAATCGAGATCCAGCTCCTGCTGCAGATTCTGCACCTCCCGGCGTACCGGATGCTCCTCCGGAATCAGCGCCTCCAGTTTTTTGTACCCCTCCAGCAGCGAAAAGAGATCGGTTACATACTGCCGCAGTGACCCCATGTTGGAGTTGATGTAGCCGACTGGGTTGTTGATCTCATGGGCGACACCGGCCGCCAGCTGGCCAATGGAGGCCATCTTCTCCGATTGCAGTAGCTGGGTGTGGGCATCCTGAAGTTTTTTGATCAATGCCTGCTGCTTCTGTTCAATGGCTTTGCGTTGGGTGATATCCCGAAATACGGTGATAGACCCCGCATAGCCGGTGTCGTCGATCATGGGGGAGACCACGAAGGCGATGGGCAGAGTGGTGCCATCCTGCCGGTAGAAGATGCCATCCTCCTCGCGGTAGGTGCGGAATCCATGCAGGGCTCTGAGTATGGGGTTTCCCTGCTGCTCTGCCACTGCTGCGTCTACCATCTGCCCGTAGGCGACTTCACCGATATCCTCCCCGATCAGCTCATCCTCTTTGCGCCCGATCAGGGTGCGGGCCTCTGCATTGATAAAGGTGATCTTGCCTGCCGCATCACCTGCAATGATGCCGTCTCCGATAGAGTGGGTGAGGTTCTGCAGGAAGGCGCCCTCTTTTGCCAACTCCCGTTCGACCGCTTTCAGTGTCGTGATATCGTTGTGTATGGAGACATATTTATAGGGCTTGCCGGCAGGATCGAGAAAGGGGACGATGGTTGCATCCAGCCAGATCAGCTCACCGCTTTTGCTGCGATTACAGATCTCACCATGCCAGACCTCCCCCGCCGTCAGCGTCTCCCACATCTTTTTGAAGAAATCATCCGTATGGTGGGGGGATTTCAGGATACGGTGGCTCTGCCCGATCAACTCATCCCGGCCGTAGCCCATGCTGTCACAGAAACGGTCATTGATATAGATAATCTTGCCAGCCACATCGGTAATGCTGACATTGGCATGCTGATCCATGGCGAACTTTTGGTAATACAGCTCCCGCTCGGATACGGCGCGCTCAATGATGCCGCCCAGGGTGTTGGCGACTGTGGTTAAAAATGCCTCTTCATTGATCCCCCGCTCATGGCCCGCATCGACATAGACGTTTAGCACGCCCAGCATCCGCTCGCGCGCGATAATGGGCAGGCAGTAGTGGCCGTGATCCGCCATCCCCTCGAAGCGCACCCTATGCTCATTATCCAGATGCCCTTTGAACACTGTTGTTGCACTCTCCGCCGCAGCGCCGCACAGACAGTGTCCCAGGGGCACCTGTGCGCACATTGTCAGCAGCGCTTCAGCCAGCCCGTGCTGAGCCTTCAGCTCCAGCTTCCTGGTCTGCTCGTTGTAGAGAAAGATGGCACCCTTGCCCTGTACTGACAGCCAGGGAATAGAGACCAGCAGCCTAATGACCTTATCCAGTTGCTCTTCCAGCGTGATCGGCTCCAGCGAGATCTGCAGGATCTCACTGATCGCTTTTTGCACGTGGAAATCATGCTCGATCTGCGCCTGCGATGCCTTCAGGCCCCGTTCAAGCTCTTTGGTATCTCTGCTCTGTGTGCTCATCAGGCGTTACCTTTTCGACCCGATGCCATTCCACTTGGAGAGAGGGTGTTCATTGGGTTATGTTCCTGAGGTTTCCAGCAGAGTGGAGAGGGCACCATGTATCTCCTCCATCTCCATAAACAGATCATCCCGCTGCGGCCACTCCAGCCCCAGTTGTTTGACCACCTCTTCATCTACCGGCGGAATCAGGCTCTCTCCCTTGTTATCCGGAGCCAGATCATGGCTGATCACATCTGCGACATGGATCAGCCGGGGCAGATTATTTTGATGGCTCGGCTCTGGCCGGTGATGGCTGCCGATGACCCTGCAGAGGTGATCAGGAAAGTTCCATCTCTTTGCCAGCTCTGCTCCGAGGATGCAGTGGTCAATACCCAAAACTGCCATCTCCGCCTCCTGTGTCAGGCAGCGGCGGTCATTCTGATAATCCAGCACCGCAGTAAACTGCGCAGGGAAGTGTATGGCCAGCACCACCCGGCCAAGATCATGCAGCAGGCCACCGGTAAAGGCGCTGCCCTCATCCATGCCGCACTGCTTTGCCAACACCATGGCAGCTGCAGCCGTTCTCAACCCGTGCTGCCAAAGTACCCGGCAATCAAGCATCCCCTCTCCGGAGGATGAGAGATGACAGACCACCACAGAGGAGAGCGTCAGGTTGCATACGGTATGTTTGCCCAGCAATATGCAGGCATCCTTAACCGATGCAATCTGGTTGCTGAAGCCATAGAAAGAGGAGTTGGCAACTCGCAGAACGCGAGCTGTCAATCCAATGTCCAGCTGTATGCTCTTTGCAATATCGGCGGCATCGATCTCATCCTGCTGTATGGTGCGCAGGATACTGGCTACCCCGGGTTTGAGTGCCGGCAGGCTATCCAGATCATCCAGATTAACGGGTATCACGGCTAATCCTTCTGCTGCTGAATAATCAATATGCTGGCATTGACCCTGCCATCGTCCATCCGGTAATGCCCTACTTCAATAACCCGGCCATCGGCCAGTGTTACCTGTTCTGCAACCTGGCAATCTTCCGCCGCTGCACAATGAACCCCGAGGATCTCCGCCGGCAGCACATCATCTGCCACAAGACCGACCAATCCGCTCTTCCCATTATTGAGCAGCTTCAGGGCATATCGGTTGACGGAAGAGATCAGATTGTCTTCACTGATGCCGATAATGCCAATCGGCAGGTGCTCAAGTATATCCTGGGCAATTTTGAGTGACGCCAGGCTCAGCGCACTCTGTTTGGCATTCTCATCCACGCGCTCTTCCAGACACTGATTGATGCGAGCCAACTCATCATTGGCGGCATGCAGCTCCTGGGTGAGGCGATGATTTTCATCCTGCAGTTCATATTGCCGGAAGGCCTCCTCAATATGATCCCGCAACCGATCATCCTCCCAGGGTTTAGTGAAAAACTTGTAGATGGCGCTCCGGTTGACTGCCTGAATGACCGCCTCCAGTTCAGTGTAGCCCGAGAGCATGATGCGGATGCAATCAGGCCAACGCTCCCTGGCCCTGTCCAGAAACTCGATGCCGCCCATTCCGGGCATGCGGGCATCCGAGATGATGACCTGCACCGAGTGCTGTTCCAGCAGCCTGAGACCCTCCTGGCCGCTCTCCGCCGTCAGTATCCGGTAGCCACTACGCCGCAACAGGCGCTTGAGTGCCTGGAGAATATTGGGTTCATCGTCTACGAGCAGAAGCGTTCGTTCCATAATTCACTTTCCTGTCAGCCCGTGTCACTGACTTATACGCACATGACACAGAAGAGAGTTGAAACAGGTTGTATGATCCCGCGCAAATGTCTGGTTAGTACTATCGGCCGCAAGGAATAGAACTTTATTTCGCAAACCCTGGTATTCGCGGTTAACCCGGACAATAGCAGCTCAAGACAATAGGCAGGGGGCAATAGGGGACAGACCTCGATTAAAGTGGAATAATCGTGATCTGTCCGCTGTTTGGCGACCTATTGGTCTATTGATCCGGTTATTTTATGTGGAAAACAGGCAGGAAGGGGCTAAAGTTAACTGTGGGGGAACTTTTGGCTGTTATTGGGTCTGTAAGGGTATCTTCCTCCGGTTCCTTGACATGGACGTTGCCGCTAAGCAGAATGAAAATCTTTGATTTTCCTCTAGTTATAGGTTTGATTTTGATGTTGAATCCAGCTGTACCCTGTGCAAGCAGAGTTGTGACGTTCTTTGCTGGCAGATGTCTTCTGCTGCTCTGCTCATTCGTTGTTTCGATCTCTGTGGCTGCTGCCTCAGCGGTGCAGAACGGGGAGGTGGAAGAGCTGCCTTTTCCGGTGGAATCGAAGGCGGAGATCCAGCAGGAGCGGATTGCAGACTATCTGGAAACCGGCCAGCCAAATTGCGCCCTCTGCCATGCGCAGCAGCAGCGTCCCGCCATAGATTACACGACCGATACCGAGTGCCTGCGGTGCCACAATGCGGACTATAGCCAGCGCTTTTTAGAGATTGATGAGCGCTACAAGGTGCCATTGGAGGATAGAGTCTACAAGGTTGCGCTGGCAAAGGCGGCTCCCTCATCTCCCCCGGTCAGTACCGAGCGCAAAGCCCCTGAAGATATGGTGTTGGTGCCTGCGGGTGAGTTTACTATGGGGACGGATGATTGGTGGCCAAAATCCGGGCCTGCGCACAAAAAGTATCTGCCGGACTACTATATTGATCTCTATGAGGTGACCAATGCCAAATACAAGCGCTTTGTTCAAGCCACCGGGCACCGCCTACCGGATGACTGGGTAAAGAGCAATAATGATATTCCGGAGGGGATGGAAGATTACCCGGTTGTCTTTGTAAGCTGGCAGGATGCCAGTGACTACTGCGAGTGGGCCGGGAAGCGCCTGCCAACCGAATATGAGTGGGAGAAGGCGGCAAGAGGTACCGATGGCAGGGTCTTTCCGTGGGGGGATGAGTTTGACAAGAGCAAGGGCAACACCCCCCAGCACGGGCTGGGCAAGGCGATGAAGGTGGGCTCTTTTGAAAATGGCAGAAGCCCTTATGGCCTCTATGATATGGCGGGCAATGTCTTTGAGTGGACGGCAAGCTGGTACAAGGCCTATCCGGGTAATACCCACAAGGATCTCAATGAGGGGGAGATGTACCGTGTGGTAAAGGGCGGCTCCTGGTATGACTGCACCTACTATCGATGCGGTATCAGTGCGCCGACCTATAACCGTATCTTCTTTCACCCAATGACAAAGAATTTTAGTTTTGGCTTTCGTTGTGCCCAGGATGTAAACAGAGAGGATAGAGACTGAGTTGATGGCTTTAAACAAGAGAAGATATATAACCAGACTGAATGGCTTTTTCACACGGAAATGGTCGCTGAATCTAAATCTGAAGCTGGCAGCCTGTGGCATGCTGGCTGCCTTAGGCCTTACCCCGATGGTGTATGCTGCGCCGGATCAGACGGTCAATCTGGACAATGGCAAGGCGCTCTATATGAAGTACTGCTTCTATTGTCATGGCAAGGAGGGCCGGGGGGATGGCGCCATTGCCATTGCAGTAGAGCCAAAGCCAATCGACTTTGTGACAGATCGCGAGCGGATGGATCGCAGCGATGCCGAACTGATGAAGAGCATTGAAGAGG
>Ga0256839_1000542_pt1 | contig 48582 bp, 43 predicted proteins | sample 354166metaG_FD_185968 | JGI IMG/M metagenome (GOLD analysis project Ga0256839, IMG submission 185968) | Hydrothermal vent microbial communities from Mid Atlantic Ridge, Atlantic Ocean - 354-166 | ecosystem: Environmental > Aquatic > Marine > Hydrothermal vents | place: Atlantic Ocean: Mid... | reverse complement strand
TCCACCACCGGGCGCAGGCCGACCAGCGCCGCGCCGACACCGAGGCCGGTGAAGCTGCCCTCGGAAATGGGCGTATCGCGCAACCGCCACTCACCATACTTGGCATACAGCCCTTCGGTAACACGGTAACTGCCGCCGTAGAGTCCCACGTCTTCACCCAGCACGATGACAGAGTCGTCCGCGGCCAGCTCGATGTCGAGGGCGCGATTGAGCGCCTGCCAGTAATGAATTGGCGTCGTCATCAGATCAGCACCTCCCCGTGACGGTTGCAGTCCAGGGCCGCCTCGGCATCGGCCAGGGTCGGTTCGGGGCTGTCGCTGGCGAAACGCACGGCCTCCTCCACCTCGGCGGCGATTGCCGCCTGCATGGCATCGAGATGCTCGGGCGGAAAGTGTCCGCCGCTGTGCAGGCTACCCATCAGGTTGTCGATATTATCGCTGCCCACAGCCGCAATCTGCTCTGCCGAGGGATAGGTGGCCACGGTCTCGGCAATGGCGATCTTTACCGGATCCTCGCCTTTTTCGAAGGCCTGCAATTCCACCTTGGGGCGATAGCTGCCGGGATCGGCCATGGAATGGCCACGAAAACGGTAGGTCTCGCATTCGAGAAACTGTGGACCGTTGCCGGCGCGGACCTGCCTCAGGGCCTCTGCGGTGGCCCGATGCACGGCCAGCACGTCCATGCCGTTGACCCGGCGCGCCGGGATGCGATAGCCACAGGCGCGCTTGTAGACCTCGGCCACTGCCGAGTGACGATGGATCTCGGTGCCTATCTGGTAATGGTTGTTCTCGCACACGAACAGCACCGGCAGTTTCCACAACGCCGCCATGTTGAGGCTTTCGTGGAAGGTGCCCTGGTTGACGGCGCCGTCGCCGAAGAAGCAGATCACCGCCTCCGGGAGTTCGCGCATGGCGATGGCGTAACCGATACCGGTGGCGACGGGGAAGGTTTCGCCGACGATGGCATAGCCGCCCATGAAGCGGCGTTCGCGGTCGAACAGGTGCATGGAGCCACCCATGCCGCCGCTGCAGCCGGTCTTGCGCCCGAACAGCTCGGCCATCACCACCCGCGCCGGCACGCCGCGCACCAAGGCGTGGACGTGTTCACGGTAGGTGGAAACGACATAGTCCGCCGGTTCCGCCGCATGCAGCACACCGACGCCCACCGCCTCCTCGCCCGGATAGAGATGCAGAAAGCCGGCGATGTTGCCCTGTGCGTATTCCTGCGCCGCCCGCTCTTCGAAGGCCCGCGCCAGCAGTATGTCGCGCAGCATCTTCTTCAATGCATCCGATTCCATAGCCTGCCTCCTTTGTGCCCGTTTTATCGATCGGCCTTTCCCCTGTACTGAACTCCCGTGCGGACCAACAATAATCGAACCATAGGACAAGGAACCACCGGCGTCAGTAACTTAGGTTGCACTCCATGAAGAATTGACCGGGATACAATGGACCGCATCCTCCAACACCCCGCCATACCCGCCAACACAAGGAGAATCATCATGCGCGACTACAGCAACATGCCGGCCCTCGACTGGCAAGGCCCGATCACGGCCAAGAAGGCCCTCGCGCAGGTGCGCCACGCCGAGCCGGTAATCCTGCAAATGCCGGTGGATTTCGACATGGCCATCGATGCCCCCGCCTGCGGCTGCAAGCCCGGCAAGTTTGCCGGTCAGCACATCGACTGCCACGCCGAAGACACCCTCAAGGCCCTGGCCCGGGCAAATGACGAAACGGCGCTGGCGGAACTGGCGAAAGCCGCCCATGAGGCCGCTCAGGTGGTGGACATCGAGACGGAAACCCGGCGTATCGTCATTCATGACTGATGCCGAGGATCCCTGGGCAAGCGCAGGGAGCCGACACATCCCATAACCTGAGATAGTGCCCATGGCAAGACCACCCAGCCGTCGGCGCATGCTGCAATTCGAGAAATCCCGGGTCCTGGAAACCTGGCGCCGCGGCATGATCGGCATGGAGGCCTATCAACAGTTGATGGCCGACATCGATGCGCGGTTGCTGGCGCTGGAATCCGGGACGGACTCGGCGGCCCCGCCATCCTCGCAAGGAGACGTGAAGGATGAGCCGGGGCCACCACGCCCTGGCGGGGACAACGCCCGGCCAAAGCCGTGAGTTCAGCGCGAAAGAAATACGCGACAGCCCGCCTGACCCTCACACAATGAAGCACACAGGGACAACCACAGCGCAATTTGTGCCACCACCTGTCACACCAGAATGGTCGTTGACGAGGCCTCAGGGATAGGTGCCGTGGGGGCGGTGAGCGACACCGGGCTGGGCCGGCCGACCGGCCAGCTCGTGCACGGCCAATACCACCAGCAGCAGGGCAAAGGCATAGCGCAACTGATGTTCGGGCAGCCACAGGGCCAGCTGCGTACCCATCAGGGTACCGGCCACATCGCCCAGCCCCAGCAGCGGCACGAGACGCCAGCAGATCAGGCCTTCACGCTGGTTCTCCCAGATGCTGCTGGCGATGGCTGGCAGACGGGCGGTCAGTGAAGAGCCTTGCGCCATCTGCTGGGGCATGCCCAGACCAAGCACGAACAGGGGTGCAAGCACCGGCCCACCGCTGATGCCCACCACCCCCGCGACCACACCGGCAATCACGCCCACCAGCACCAGCCAGAGATCGGGCCAGCCACTGGCAAAGCCGCTGGCCGGCTCACTGCCGCGCAGAACCAGCGCCACGGCGCCCAGCAGCAGCACAACGGCGAACAGCCGGCGCAGGGTCGACTCTGGCCAGTTGACCGACAACCGCGCCGCCAGCGGGGCACAGATCAGGGCGGGAATGCCGGTCCATAGCAGGGTGTCCCACTGCACACTGGCATGCAGACCATAGCCCAGCGCACCGCTGATGGCGGTAAAGCCGGCGATCACCATGGCCGTGCCCCGCGCCTCGTGCTGGCTCAGCCCCAGCCAGTCGGTCAGCAGGGGGATCAGCAGGGTGCCGCCGCCGAGACTGGCCAGGCCGCCCCCGAAGCCGGTAAAGAAACCGGCCAGCAGGGTCCGCGTGGGCCGCTTCGCCCCCCCCTGGCACGGCGTCATCGGGCGCCCGTCGGTTTTTCGGCAAGATCAAAGGGCAATCTGCTCACCATTGGCCGGCATCTCCACCCGGGTGTCGTCGAGCAGAGCGGCGAAGTGCGCCATCGCGCCCTTTTCACCGTGGATCAGGATGGTGCGTGGCGGATTGCCCGTTTTCCCGTGCCAGGCCAGCAGCTCGGCCTGGTCCCATCGGCAGCTCGCCCATCAGTCATCTTCCTCCATGGACGCCTGGTACTCCCCCCGCTGCGCCGCGCCATTGAGCCGCGCGCGCTTGAGCAACGCCCGCTGCGCCGCCGGCACATTCTCCGCCCTGCCCCGCCAGGCCTGCAGCACCGGCTGCTGCAGCGCCCGGCCATAGGAAAACGACAGCAGCCAGGGTTCAAGGGGGAAACCGGCATTGATGGCGTTGAGATTGGCCGTGGCCTGCGCCGGGCTCAGGCCGCCGGAGAGAAAATTGATGCTCGGCACCGCCGCCGGCACACAGCGGCGCAGCACCCGCACCGTGGCCGCGGCGACCTCTTCGGCGCTGGCCTGTTGCGGGCAGTCCTTCCCTGGCAGCACCATGTTGGGCTTGAGCACCATGTGTTCGAGCGTGACATGGTGGCGGTGCAGGGCATGAAAGATTTCCTTTTGCACCGCCTCGGTCACCTCGGCGCAACGGGCCAGGCTGTGGTCGCCATCCATCAACACCTCCGGCTCGACGATGGGCACGATGCCCTGTTCCTGGCAGACCGCCGCATAGCGCGCCAGCATCTCGGCATTGGCAGTGATGCCCAGCGACGAGGGGTTGTGCCTGCCGATGGGATAGACCTCGCGCCACTTGGCAAAGCGCGCACCCTGCTGCTTGTATTGTTGCAATCGTTCCGCCAGGCCATCGAGACCATAAGTAATGAGATCACCCGGCGACAGGGCCAGCGGCCCCTTGCCCTTGTCCACCTTGACGCCGGGGACGATGCCACGCCGCGCCAACACCTCGGGCAGTGGCGTGCCGTCGTCGGTGGTCTGGCTCAGGGTCTCCTCGAACTCGATCACGCCACTGATGTAATCCTCGATGCCCGGCGCGGTGAACAACAGGGCGCGCCAGGCACGGCGGTTCTCCTGTGTCGATTCGACGCCGATGAGGGCGAAACGCTTGGCGATGGTGGGCAGGCTTTCATCGGCGGCGAGAATGCCCTTGCCCGTCTGCACCATCTGTTCGATGGTGGCCTGGAGTTGCTGTTGCGTCGTCATGGCAAACGTCTCCTTTTTTCAGTTAGCTCTTCATCATGGGGCTTGCTAGTGCTCTTTCAAGGTAATAACACGGACTCAGCGTTCCTGTGGTGTTTCGCGGCAAGGCGCAGTGCGCAGGCAATGGCTGTTCCCCTTGTCAAGCACTGCAACGTGGGCGCGGGACACCACAGGAGCGCCCGAAGGGTTGGCCTGTCAGCGTCCATGGCCGCGTCGCCTAAAGCGCCTACTGTTGGTGCGCCTCTTGCAAAGGACTAAGGCCATTCGCTGCGAGGCGCGCCTTGCCCTGAACGCTGACAGACCAACTGAATCCGTGTTATTACCTTGAAAGAGCACTAGTGGTTCATGCACGCGGCCTGTGCAAAGGACTCGGTCAATGTCGGGTGAGGGTGGATGGCCACGGCGATGGCCTCCAGCGGCAGGCCGTGGCGCACCAGCAGGGCCGCCTCGCCCATCAGGTCGGAGGCACCTTCCATCAGCACATGAACGCCCACCACCTTGTGCTCCGCCTTGGTGTAGACGATCTTCAGCAGGCCATGCTCGTGCCCGCCAATTTGCGCACGCGCGTCCGCGGAAAAATCGTAACGCGCCACGGCCACCTCCATCCTTTTGTCTCCGGCATCGAACCCTGAGCACACTAGCACCGCGCGCGGCCGGCATCTGTAACCCAGGTTGCACAGCGTCGTGCCGTCTGCGGCTACACTGGCGACTGGAAAAAATCACATCGCAAACCAGGAGTGAAACCCATGCTGACAGGCCTTCTCTTCATCTGGCTGGTCACGGCGGCGGGACTATGGATCGTCACCCGCATCGTGCCGGGGGTGCGCGCGCACTCCACGGGTGGCCTGTTGTGGGCGGCCCTGGTGCTGGGCCTGGTCAATGCCTTCATCCGCCCGCTGCTGTGGATACTGACCCTGCCGCTGACGGTGCTCACCTTCGGCCTGTTCGCCCTGGTCATCAACGCCTTCACCCTGTGGCTGACCGCGGCGATGGTGAAGGATTTCGAGATCGACAATTTCGGCAGCGCCCTGCTGGCGGCGCTGGTGATGGCGCTGCTGGGCATCATCGGCTTCATCCTCATGAGCTGGATGATGATGGGTGAGGTGCACTGGATCATGGTTCGCGGCGGGCCGCCGGGCATGTACTTCTGACGGCTACGCCCCTGCCTCGTCCGTTGGGCTTGCCACGACGATCTCCGAGGGCACCGCCGCGGCGCTGAGGGTCTGGTCAACGTCGATGCGCCAGCGTTCCGGGGACAGACAAGGCGCCAGCCGCAAAGGACGGCAGCCACCGACCAGCAGGGGACTGATGCGCCTTGCGCCCCGCCACAGGCGAATAACGGCGCGCGACAACGGTGTGCAGCCTTCGCTCAGTGTAACCAGACATAGCTTGCCCTGCCGATCCAGCATGGCGTGCGCCTGATCCAGCACCTGCTGAATGGCCTCGGGCGACAGCAGATCCAGCACATAGACCGCGACGAAACGATCGCAGCGCTCGGCATAACGGGAAAAGTCGAAGGTTCCGTCGCTCTCGAACACCCGCACCCGCTCGCCGAATGGCCGCAGACGCCGGCGCGTCAGCGACACCATCACCGGGCTGATGTCCACGGCGGTATAGGTCGCCTGCGGCGGCAAGTGATGGCTGAGCAATTCCTCCGCCAGGGCGCCGGTGCCGCAGCCCAGTTCGAACACCGCCGTGGCCTGTGCAAATCCGCCGTGTTGCAGCAAGGCGTCGATGGCGCGGCCCTCGTAGAAGCGCTGCCAGTCCTGGCGCCTGCCCATGCGGTTGTAGAATTCGCGGGCCTGTTTCGCTGTCAGGTAGCGCTCACGCGTCATGGCTCTTATGCCTCACGACCCCGGAAATCTCTGTCCTTAAACCGTGCGCCGCAAAGCCTCAGCGATACCAGAGGATCATGTTCGCCTCCAGCGGCACCTTCGCCAGTGGATGTGCCGGAATGATGCGTGGGGTGTAGTCGGACAACGGCCGCCCGGCGCTGACGTGGCCGGTATACAGCCAGGCATTGGCCGAGCCGGCCAGCGCCGCGCCGCGCGTCAGCACCTGGCGCAGCGGCTCGCCGCCATCACTGGCGTCGGCGTACAGCTCGACGCTCACGGCCTGGACGGGGATGTCGTCGAGATAGACCTGCACCTCGACCCGCCAGCCGCCATCGTCTTCCTGCGTCATCACGTTGCCGAAGTGAATGCGCGGCCAGTGCTGTTGCAGGCGCTGGTGCCACGCCTCCAGTTCCGCGGCCATGGCCGGCTCGCTTTCGCGTTGCCGCCAATCCCGGGCCAGGGGCACGTAGTACTTCTCGGTGTATTCACGCAGCATGCGATTGGTGGAATATTGCGTGGTCAGGCGGGCCATGCTTTCACGCATGCGACTGACCCACGCCAGGGGAATGCCATTTTCGTCGCGCTGGTAGAAACACGGCACCACCTCTTCTTCCAGCAGGCGGTAAAGCTGTTCGGTTTCGGCCCGGTCCCAGGCCGCGACATCGGCATGCTCCTGGCCATCGCCCAGCGCCCAGCCCAGTTCCGGCGCCCAGGCCTCGGCCCACCAGCCATCCAGCTCCGACAGATTGAGCCCGCCGTTGACCAGCACCTTCATGCCGCTGGTGCCGCTCGCCTCCCATGGGCGGCGCGGGGTATTGATCCACACATCGACGCCCTGGGTCAGCTGTGCCGCCACCTGCAGGTCATAGTCTTCGACAAACACCACCTGTTGCCAGAGGCCATTGTGCGCCAGGAATTGCTGCCATTCGCGAATCATGCCCTTGCCGATGTCGTCACGCGGATGGGCCTTGCCGGCGATCACCAGCTGCACCGGCCGGTCACGATTGGTGAGCAGGCGCACCAGCCGTTGCGGGTCGTGCAGCAACAGATTGGGCCGCTTGTACTCGGCAAAACGACGGGCAAAGCCCAGTGTCAGTGCATCGGGTTCGAGGGCGCCGGCATACTCCCGGCTGCGTGATTCCTCCGAGCCGCGACCACGGTACTGATGCACCAGGCGATGCCGCAGCCAGGCCACCAGTCGCTGACGGCCATGGGAACGAAAGGCCCACAATGTGGCGTCCGACAATTGGCGGAAATCCGTCTCCACGGTTTCCAGGGTGCCGCGCCAGCGATGCTTGCCACAGGCCTCGGTCCACAGGGAGTCCGCCTCCGGCGAATCCCAGCTCGGCACATGAATACCATTGGTGACGTACCCGACCGGCACCTCGGTCTCCGGCCAGCGGGGGAACAAGGGCGAAAAGATGCGCCGGCTGACCTCACCGTGCAGACGGCTCACGGCATTGCTCGCACCAACGCCATGCAGGGCCAGATAGGCCATGTTGAAAGGCTCGTCCACGGCCGTTGCATGGCTTCGGCCAAGCGCCAGCAGGGCATCGATGCCGATCCCCAGCTCGCTGGCCATGGATTGAAAATATTGTCTGACCAATTGTGGTGAGAAACGATCGAAGCCCGCCTCCACCGGCGTGTGGGTGGTGAACAAATTACCGGCGCGGGTGGCCCGCAGCGCCTCGGCAAAGCTGCCCCCGGCACGCTGCATGTGGTAACGCGCCCGCTCCAGGATGGCGAAGGCGGCGTGGCCCTCGTTGAGGTGACAGACCGGACAGCGTATGCCCAGGGTTTCCAGCAGGCGCCAGCCGCCGATACCCAGCACCATCTCCTGTTGCAGACGTTTCTCCTTGCCGCCGCCATAGAGTTCACTGGTAATGCCCCGGTCGCCGGGATCATTGAGTGGATCATTGCTGTCGAGCAACAACAGCGAGCGGCGCCCGACCTGTGCACGCCAGCTGCGCAAATGCAGGGAACGACCGGGCAGCTCGATACTGATGCGCACCCATTCACCCTGATCGTCACGCAGCGGCACCACCGGCAGCATGGTCGGGTCGTTGTAGGGATAGAATTCGATCTGTTCGCCAGCGGCGCTCAGCGCCTGGCGGAAATAGCCCTGCTGGTAGAGCAGGCCGATACCGATCAACGGCACATCCAGATCGCAGGCAGTCTTTAGATAGTCCCCCGCCAGCACGCCGAGGCCACCGGAATAGATGGGCAGGGATTCACAGATACCGAACTCCATGCTGAAGTAGGCGACATAACCATCAATAGCGCCATCGATGGATTCCGAAAACCAGGATTTTTCTCCGAAGTGGGCCTCGCGCGCATCGAGCTGTTTCTTCAGCTTTTCGAGGAACGCCGCATCCGTGGCCAGCTCCTGCAGGCGGCGGTCGGAGACCGTCTCCAGAATCAGCCAGGGATTGGCCGTCGCCTCCCACAGTTTGGGGTCCACCTGACACCACAGGGAGTCAGCGCCGTGATTCCAGCTCCAGCGCAGATCCAGCGCCAGTGTCGCCAGGCCCTTCACCGGCTCGGGCAGCGCACGGGGAAGGTAATGGTTCATCTGCATGACGTCGTCTCCGTGGCGGGCTTCGCTGCGTCGTCGAGCAGCCAGTCCCAGGCCGCGAGCATTTCATCGGCCGGGAAGAATCTGATTTTCGCCCCACTGAAGGGCGCACTCAGCTTCACCATCCATTTTTCCCACGCCGGATCACCCACCACGGCAATGCGCTCCAGATCACGGAAATGCCTGATGCCAAAGGTGATGTCATCCCAGGCGGCATGCAAGTCCCAGCCACGGAAGTGTTCCAGTTGCAACAGCAAACGGATCTTTCCGTGGCGTTCGATCAGTGCCTCGATCTCAGGAACAAACTCCTTGTAATCCTCATCGCGCAATTTCCCCCACAATCTGAAGGCGATCACATTGCCCTTCTCGGGTTGCAGTTTTTCGATCATCTTCACACTCCAAACAGGTTTTCAGCCAGAAAGCCTGTGACCATCGTGCCATGCCCGGCGTAATGACCATGCGGCGCCCACTACCGCTCAGGACAAGCATACGCCGAAATGCGTGCGAAAAAAGATCCCGCAGTAAGCAAGATAGAGTCCACGCCAGGGTGGAGGACGGCGGGCGATGCTGCCGGATGATATGCGCGAGCAACAAGGTGGCGAGAAGAAGGCCCCCGATCCAGGCAAGATGGGAAAGCCACCACGGGGTGCTCATCAGCTGAGATGAATCGTCACATCCCGGGCGTCTCCGCCCGCCAGTACCTCGTGGGCCTGTTCCACCTGACTCTGGTCGCCGTGCACGATGAGCAGGTAGTGGTCCGACTTGATGGCCGTTTCATAGCGGATGATGCTGTCCCTGGGAATGCCAATGCTGTAGAGCGCCGCGCCGAGGGCACTGAGCCCGCCAACCACGGCCGCGCCTTCCAGCGCCGTAACCAGCGCGCTCACCAGTGGCCCGGCGATGACCACGGTGCCCAGGCCGGGCACCCAGAAAAAGGCCGCCCCCAGCAACAGACCCCACAGACCTCCCCAGAAGGCGCCTTGCGCCCCCCAGAATTTCATGCGCTCGCCGGTATTGTAAAAACCGATGGGGTGTTCCTCGCGCTGGTAGCCCTTGCCGACGATGGACAGCTTGTCGGCCGCGAAGCCCTGTTCCAGCAACTGCCGCACGGCCTCCTCGGCCTGGAGATGATTGTCGTAGACCGCAACACAACTGTTTTCCTCAACCATCTTTCTGTTTTTCCCCGCCTGCGTCCATCATCGGCATTCGACAATCTGGCGATAGTCGATTGTTACCCGCCACACCGCATTTTTTCTGCTACCAGGGTTACACACCAGACGGGAAAAACCCGCGTGGAGGAGGAGCTACGAGGGCGATGAATGGTGGGAGGAATGGGGAGAGCGGGAAGAAGGAGAGGAATGGGGAAAGGGTGAAAGGTGCATGGCCTTTTTCAGCAATGTCTCCAGTTCCTTGATGATCAGTTCACCGCGCCGGGTCACCACCACGCCATCGCGTTGCCAGTGTTGCAGCTGGCGGTTGACCACCACCCGCACGCTGCCGATCATCTCCGCCAGGGCCTCGTGGGAAAGGTTGTGAATCAGACGCAGGGGCTGGCCCGGCTCTTCGTGCTGGACATGACGCAGGATCAGACGCGCGAGGCGGGTTTCCGTGTCATGCAACGCTCGATCCAGCGGCGCGCCTCCTGCATCGGCGTGGAGAGCATCATCAGATCATCCCGCGCCTCGAAGATGAGGGGGTCGGGCTGGCCGTCCAGCAGGCTGATGACATCGAAAGCATCGCCCGGCTGGAGCAGAAACAGGGTCACCATTCTGCCGGTGTCGGCATTGATCTGCCCCATTTTCAGCCGCCCGGCGAGGATGATGTGAAAGCGCTCACCGCACTGCTGGCCATCGACCTGACGGCCCTGCCGCCAGGTCTCGCGGCGGAAATGGCTCAGCATCTCGTCCAGCACCGCATCGTCCAGCCCTTCGAAGAGCGGCGAATGGCGCAGCAGATCCTTGACGTCGACGACGCCGCGGGAATGCGCATTGGACAACATCAGGCCGGCACCTTGTGAGGGAGTTCCTCGGCCCGTCTCACCAGCTCCTGCAAGGCCTCCACCTCCAGGTGGCCGCGATGGGCATCGACGATGCCTTCCTGTTTCCAGTGTTGCAGCTGGCGATTGACCACCACCCGCACGCTGCCGATCATCTCGGCCAGGGATTCGTGGGAGAGGTCATTGATCAGCCGCGGCGTGACGTGCTGCTGCGGCGAATCCGAATCCACATGGCGCAGGATCAGCCGCGCCAGGCGCGTCTCCGTATCGTGCAAGGCCAGGTCCGAGGCCAGTCCGGCCAGGCTGCACATCTGCTCGCCCAGGTAGGGCAACAGCTGGCGATTGAATTCCGGGTGCGCATCGAGCCACTGGCGGGCCTCGTTCATGGGCAGGCTCAGCAGGCTGACGTCATCCAGGGTTTCCAGCATCACCTCGTGGGGCTTGCCATCCAGCAGGCTGAAGATGCAAAACGGTTCGCCGGGGCCGAGCAGGAACAGCGTGATCATGCGGCCGTTTTCGGGATTGCCGCGGCTGAGGCGCACCCGTCCCGAGAGCAGGATATGAAAGCGCTTCCAGGTCTCCTCCATGGGCAGCTGGCGGCGACGCTTCCAGGTCTCGCGCCGGCAGCGTGAGACCATGTCGGCAATGGCGCTCGGCGCCAGGCCGCGAAAAAGCGGCGACCGTTTCAGACAGCGGATACTTTCATCGAAAAAAGCCGACGCGGGGTTCATGCTCTACGCTCCTCGTTTTTCTCGCCTTTCCCGGTTTCCTTTCGGCGGCGGATGATCGCTTCCACCTCCTCGCCGTCCAGCACTTCCTTTTCTTCCAGCGCATGGGCCAGGTCATCCAGAATGGCGCGCTGTCCGGTAATGATCTCCATCGCCCGCTGGCGGCCCTCCTCGACCAGCCTTCTGACCTCGGCATCGATCAGTCGTGCGGTCTCCTCGCTGAAATTCCGCTCTTCGCTGCTCTGCCCCAGAAACTGCAACTCCCGGTGGATTCCCCAGGTCAGCGGTCCCAGTTTTTCACTCATGCCCAGGCGGGTCACCATGTTGCGGGCGATCTCCGAGGCGCGCTCCAGGTCATTGGAGGCGCCGCTGGAGACATCGCCGAAGACGATCTCCTCGGCCACCCGGCCGCCCAGCAGGATGGCGATCTGATCGCGCAGTTCGTTTTCCGTGGAAAGGAATTTCTCTTCCACCGGCAGTTGCAGCGTATAGCCCAGCGCCGCCACGCCGCGGGGAATGATGGAGACCTTGTGCACCGGCTCGCCGGTGGGCACGTTTTCCGCCACCAGGGTGTGCCCCGATTCATGGAAGGCGACACGGCGCTTTTCCGCCGCGCTCAGGCCACGGTTCTTTTTCTCCGGCCCGGCGATGACACGGTCGATGGCGGCCTCGAAGTCGGCCATGGTGACGGCCTCGTGCTTGTAACGCACGGCCAGGATCGCCGCCTCGTTGGCGATATTGGCCAGGTCGGCGCCGACGAAGCCCGGGGTGCGCTGGGCCACCACGCGCAGGTCCACGTCATCGGCCATTTTCAGCTTCCTGGTATGCAGTTTGAGGATTGCCAGGCGCGCCTCCAGGTCCGGCTTGTCGACCACGATCTGGCGATCGAAGCGGCCGGCGCGCAGCAGGGCCTTGTCGAGGATTTCGGGACGGTTGGTGGCGGCCATCACCACCACGCCCACGGAGGGGTCGAAGCCGTCCATCTCGGTGAGCAGCTGATTGAGGGTCTGTTCGCGCTCGTCGTGGCCGCCGGTCATCACCGGGGCCATGCCGCGCGCGCCGCCGATGGCATCCAGTTCGTCGATGAAGATGATGCAGGGCGCCTTCTGCCGGGCCTGTTCGAACAGCTCGCGCACCCGCGCCGCGCCCATGCCGACGAACATCTCGATGAACTCGGAACCACTGATATTGAAAAATGGTACATGGGCCTCGCCGGCCACGGCGCGCGCCAGCAGGGTCTTGCCGGTGCCGGGCGGCCCCACCAGCAACACCCCCTTGGGCGCATGACCGCCGAGTCGTTGCAGCACCGTGGGGTCACGTAGGAAGGCGATGGTCTCGCTGAGTTCGGTCTTTGCCTCTTCCGCCCCGGCAACGTCATCGAAGGTCACCTTCACATCGCCTTCCGGGTGGATGCGGATATGGTTGCCGATATTGAGGAAACCCTTGCCGGCGCCAGCCATGCGCTTGGCCATCCAGCCCCACAACAGGAACAGCAGGCCGAAGGGCAGCACCCAGTTGAAGAGGAAGCTGCTCAGCCAGTCGTTGCTCGGGCGCACGGTGTACTTGACGCCCTTCTCTTCCAGCTCCTTGGCCAGGTCGTTGTTCCACAGCGGCACGGTGACGAAGCGGCGCGGCTTGCCGGTCTTGGGGTCGGTCTCCGTCAGCGTGCCAGTGATGATCTTCTCGCTCACCACCGCCTCGACGACCTCGCCCTTGTCCACGCGTTGCAGGAACTCGCTGTAGGGGATCTCGGTGCGCTGCACCTCTTCCGCCCCCTGCCAGAAATAGAGCGAAACCAGGAGGAAAATCAGATAAAGCCACAGCGCCGAACTGGGCCGATGCCAGAAGCCGCCACCCGGCTTGAAGTCCGCAGGCTTGTTGATGTCGATATCCGGCTTCTTTTCCGGGGGGGTGAACTCTGCCTTCTTCATCCGCGCCTGACTCCTTAGCCTGCAAAGGGTGAATGGGAAAAATGCGTCAACCGGGACTGCTTCGACAGCCGAATCCCCGGTGAGTTTACGTCGGCAATCGATGGTATTGACCCGGCCATCTGGACAGGCCGTGTTCAGTCGCCGCCCGCCTTGGCGAGCGCACCATCGACCAGTCACCTCCGCCTTCAACCTGATGCAGTTGTCACGGTAATTGTCTTCTGGCCCTGAGGATTCTGGTGTCTGTCTATGCCGCCCTCTAAAACCTATGCGGGCAGAATCTGTCCATATCAAGGATAGATCAATTCCAGCGGCCCGGAACGACACCATGCGCATCATCGTCATCGAAGACAACACCGACACGACCAGCCACATCGCCAAAGGCCTGAAGAAACTCGGTCACGCCATCGACCTGGCCAACGATGGCAAGGATGGCCCGCTCATCCTCAAGGCCGTGGATATCGGCCTGCAATACCGCTACGTCGACATGCCCATATCGGCGACGCTTGCAAACGTGGAATCCGCCCTCAAATCCCTGTCCGACAAGGACAGCCAGCAGGCCATCCAGGCCCTCGCCGATGCCCAGCAGGGCCTGATTCACGACAGCGTCATTATCAACGCAGTGGATGAAAACCCGGCCGGATAAGGCCAGCCCCTCAACCCCAAGGAGCCCATGACATGACGGCAGACATCACCCCGCTCACCTCCGACAGCCACGCCCAGGCGGTCTTTCGCCAGGTGCGCCAGCACCTGCAAGGGCGCATCATCGGCCAGCAGGCACTGATCGAGCGCCTGCTCATCGCCCTGCTGGCCGACGGCCACCTGCTGGTGGAAGGCGCCCCGGGACTGGCCAAGACCACCGCCATCAAGGAGCTGGCGGCGGTACTGGAAGGCGATTTTCACCGCCTGCAATTCACCCCGGACCTGCTGCCCAGCGATCTCACCGGCACCGACATCTACCGCCCGGAAACCGGCGACTTCCACTTCCAGCCGGGGCCGCTGTTCCACAACCTGATCCTCGCCGACGAAATCAACCGCGCCCCGGCCAAGGTGCAGTCGGCGCTGCTGGAGGCGATGGGCGAAAAACAGATCACCGTCGGTCGCCATACCTATCCCCTGCCGCGCCCGTTCCTGGTGATGGCCACGCAAAACCCCATCGAGCAGGAAGGCACCTACGCCCTGCCCGAGGCACAACTGGACCGTTTTCTGATGCACGTGCGCATCGGCTACCCCGACGCCCGGGCGGAACACGCCATCCTCAAACTGGCCCGCGAGCAGGCCGGCCGCGAAGACACCGCCCCGGCGGCGAGCGAGGTCGCGTTGAGCAAGGCGCAGATCTTCGCTGGCCGCCAGGAGGTGCTGGCCATCCACATGGCCGAACCGGTGGAGGACTACCTGGTGCAACTGGTGCTGGCCAGCCGCGACCCGGCGCCCTACAGCCCGGCGCTGGCGCGCTGGGTGAGCTACGGCGCCAGCCCTCGCGCCACCATCGCCCTCGACCGCTGCGCCCGCGCCCATGCCTGGCTGGAGGGCCGTGACTACGTCTCGCCGGCCGACGTGCAGGCGGTGGCCGTCGACGTACTGCGTCACCGGGTGCTGATCTCCTTCGAAGCGGAGGCCGAGGGCATGAACGCCGACGACGTGATCCGCGAACTGCTGACGCTGATCCCGGTGGCCTGAGGTGGGACTGTTCGCGCGATTCCTGGCGCGCCGCGAAGACGCCCATGGGCCTGCCACCGACGACGCCCTGCCCGGGCAGGCCATCAACCCGGCCACCCACGCCAGCCTCGACACGCTGATCGCCCTGCGCCGGCAGGCCGGCAAGCTCGACCTCGGCCGCCGCCAGCCGGCCCGCGCACAGCTCGCCGGCGGCCACGCCTCGCGCTTTCGCGGCCGCGGCATGGACTATCAGGAATCGCGCATCTACCAGCCCGGCGACGACATCCGCAGCATGGACTGGCGGGTCACCGCGCGCACCGGCCGGCCGCACACCAAGCTCTACCAGGAAGAGCGGGAGCGCCCGGTGGTGCTGTGCGTGGACCTCAACCCCGGCATGTTCTTCGCCAGCCGCGGGGCGCTCAAATCGGTGATCGCCGCGCGCGCCGCCAGCCTCATCGCCTGGGCGGCCGCTGCCCACGGCGACCGCATCGGCGCCCTGCTGTTCAACGGCGAACATCACGAACTGCCGCCGCGTGGCGGCAAGCACGGCGTGCTGCGCCTGATCCGTCAGCTGGTGGCGCAGAGCGACCCGCTGCAAAACCGCCAGCAGCCGCCCCATCCGCACGGGCTCGACACGGCCCTGGCGCGACTGCGCCGGGTCAGCCGGCCCGGCAGCCTGATCTTCCTGCTCAGCGATTTCTTCGGCATCGGCGACGAGACCGGCAAGCACCTGACGCGGCTGCGCCAGCACAACGACCTCGTCGCCATCCAGATCCTCGACGCCCTGGAACAGGCGCCGCCGCCCCCGGCGCGCTACGCCGTCAGCGATGGCCGCCACACGGGCATCCTCGACACCCGTTCGCGCGGCGCACGCCAGGCCTATGCCGACGTCTTCGCCCGCCATCAGCGCCGCCTGCGCGACCTCATGCGCCGCCGCGCCATCCCGCTGCTGCAACTGTCCACCGACGACGACGTGGCCCACGCCCTGCGCCAGCTCGGCGCGACGCCGGCCGCCCCCGCACGGGAGAACGCCGCATGAACCCGGCCGGCCAGACGGCGCTGCAACTGCGCGACATCCACCTGCCCGCCGCGCCCGGCTGGTGGCCCCCGGCCCCCGGCTGGTGGCTGGTGGCCGCGATATCCCTGGCGCTGCTGACGTGGCTGGGCCGCATCGCCCTGCGCCGCTACCGCCTGCATCGTCAACGCCAGCGCATCCTCGCCAGGCTCGACACGCTGACCCAAAGCCACGAAGTCACGCCACAGAGCCTCGCGGAACTCTCCATCCTGCTGCGCCGCCTGGCGCTGATGCGCCATCCCCGCCGCAAGGTCGCCCGCCTCAGCGGCGCCGACTGGCTGCGCTTTCTCGACGACACCGGCGGCGACGGGCGCTTCACCCACGGGCCCGGCGAAGTGCTGGCCAGCGGCCCCTATCGTCCCGCCCTGCCCGGCGAGGTGGACGTGGCGGCGCTCAGCGCCCTGCTGCGTGACTGGATAAGAAAGAACACGGATCACTGACATGAACATCGAATTCGCCTGGCCCTGGCTGTTCGCCGCCCTGCCCCTGCCGCTGCTGGCCATGCTGCTGCCGCGCGCCGCGCGCCGCGAGCCGGCGGCGCTGCGCCTGCCCTTCTACGCCGCCCTGGGCGACACGCTGCAAGCCCCCCACAGCCAGCGCCCCCGCCTGCGGCTGGCGCTGGCCGTCGCCGCCTGGCTGCTGCTGGTGCTGGCGGCGGCGCGCCCGCAGCTGATTGGCGAGAGCGTGCACCTGCCGGTGAGCGGCCGCAGCCTGATGCTGGCGGTGGACATCTCCGGCTCCATGCAGAACGAAGACATGCCGATCCGCGGCCGCCAGCTGAGCCGCCTCGGCGCGGTGAAGATCGTCGCCGGCGACTTCATCGAGCAACGCAAGGGCGACCGCATCGGCCTGATCCTGTTCGGTGACGAGGCCTACCTGCAGGCGCCCCTGACCTTCGACCGCAACACCGTGCGCACCCTGCTCGACGAGGCACAGATCGGCCTCGCTGGCCAGCAGACCGCCATCGGCGACGCCATCGGCCTGGCCATCAAGCGCCTGCGCCAGGAACCGGCCAGCAACCGGGTGCTGATCCTGCTCACCGACGGCGCCAACACCGCCGGCAACGTCGACCCGCTCAAGGCCGCCGACCTGGCCGCCCACGAAGGCGTGCGCATCTACACCATCGGCATCGGCAGCGGCGAAATGGTGGTGCAGACACCCTTCGGCCCACGCCGGGTGGCCACCGGCGACCTCGACGAGGCCACCCTCCAGGCCATCAGTGACAAGACCGGCGGACGCTATTTCCGCGCCCACGACACCGCCCGCCTGATGCAGATCTACGACCTGCTGGATCGCATCGAGCCGCTCTCCGAAGACCAGCAGACCTGGCGGCCGGTGGACGAGCTGTATGCCTGGCCACTGGGCCTCGCGCTGCTGCTCAGCGTGCTGATCGCCCTCGCCGCCGCCTACCGCGGGCGCGCGGCCAGCGCGTCCCGCCGGGCAGAATCCGCGGAGGTGTCCCATGCCTGAATCCTTCCATTTTCTCCAGCCCCTGTGGCTGCTGGCGCTGATCCCGCTGGCGCTGCTGCTGTGGCGCCTGCGCCACGCGGCGGCGGGCGACAACCCCTGGACCCGCGTCATCGACGCCCCCCTGCAGGCCCTGCTGCTCACGAGGCAGAGACAGAGGGCCAGCCACTTAGTGTTATGGCTGCTCGGCCTGGGCTGGCTGATCGCCACCCTGGCGCTGGCCGATCCGGTGTGGGAAAAACAGCCGCGGCCGCTGTTGCAGACCAGCGCCGCGCGGGTCATCGTCCTCGACCTGTCGCGCTCCATGCTCGACCGCGACCTCAAACCCTCGCGGCTGGCGCGGGCGCGCTTCAAGATCGAAGACATCCTCGCCCGCGACGACGAAGGCCAGACCGCACTGGTGGTATTCGCCGGCGATGCCTTCACCGTCACCCCGCTGACCCGCGACGTGGACACCATCCGCGCCCTGCTCAAGTCCCTCGACCCAGAGCTGATGCCGGTGCAGGGCAGTCGCGCCGACCTCGGCCTGCAAAAGGCCGGGGAGCTGTTGCGGCAGGCGGGGCTTCTGCATGGCCAGATCCTGCTGCTGGCCGACGGCGTCGATGGCGACAAGGCGCGCGCGGCGGCCGAAAGACTGCACCGCAAGGGCTACCGCGTCTCGGTGCTCGGCGTCGGCACGCAAAGCCCCGAGCCGCTGACCAACGCCCAGGGACAACGGCTGCGCACCCAGGACGGCCGCATGATCCTGCCGGCGCTGGAAAGCCGCGCCCTGGCGGCCGTGGCCGAGGCCGGCGGCGGCCAGTATCGCCGCTTCAGCAGCAGCGACAGCGACATCGACGCCCTGCTCGCCGATGCCACACCCATGCGCGCCGAAAACCCCATCGCCGGCGACACGCAGGGGCAGGACTGGCAGTCCCGCGGTCCCTGGCTGGTGGTATTGCTGCTGCCGCTGGCGGCGCTGGCCTTCCGCCGCGGCTGGCTGCTTGGCCTGGTGCTGCTGGTGGGCGTGCTGTCGCCGCCGCAGCCGGCCATGGCCGCCGGCTGGGAGGATCTCTGGCTGCGTCCCGACCAGCAGGCGGTCGAGGCCCTCGCCGCCAAAGACTACGAACGCGCCAGCCAGCTCGCCGAAGACCCGCTGCTGCGCGGCGCCGCCGAATACCGGCGCGGCAACTACGCGCAGGCGCTGGCGGCCTACTCCCGGGCCAGCGGCGCCACGGCCGATTACAACCGTGGCAATGCGCTGGCCAGACTGGGACGCTACCCGGAGGCCATCGCCGCCTACGACAAGGCCCTGAAGGCCGACCCCACGCTGGCCGACGCACGCGCCAACAAGGCGGCGGTCGAGGCCCTGCTGCGCCGGCAACGGCAACAAGAGAACGGGCAATCGCAGGATCAGCAAGCCCCGGACAACGAAAAAGCGGGAAACAAGGGCGACAAACCGGGCCAGCAGTCACAACAGGGCAAGAATGCTCGGGATGCAGGATCGTCTAACCAGAATCCGTCGTCCCGGCCTGGCGAACCCTCCGCCCAGGACACGCAGGCCAAAGCGGACGAACCGTCCGGGCAGGAACAAGCGGCGAAATCGGGCGAGCAAACCGCACAGGACGGGCAGGCCAAGGCCGGCCAGGCCGCCACCCCGGACAAGCCGGGCGAGCAAGGCGAGGCCACGCCCGATGCGAAGCACGGGCAAAACAGCTTTGCCGATGCCGCCAGGGCGCTGGACGAGAAAAAGGCCCGCGAGGCCGCGGAGAAAGCGCAGCCGGCCGCCCACGCCGGCGCGGAAGGACAGCCGCAAGAGCCGGAGCAAGAACCGGCCGTGACACAAACACCAAACGGCCAGTCCCCGCCCCGCCAGCCGATGCCGGCGACAAACGGCCAGCCGACCCGCGCCAGGGCCCTCGGCAACGAGGAACGGATGGCCGCCGAACAGTGGCTGCGGCGCATTCCCGACGACCCCGGCGGCCTGCTGCGGCGCAAGTTCCAGTACCAGTATCAACAACGCGCGCAGCGCGAAGGCACCGGCAGCGCGCAGCCCTGGTAACGTCGGCCAGCGTCTGGTAACGAATGGAAAAACGACAGCAAAGAGACCCAACCTTGGAGAAGCTTTCATGAAAATGCGGGTGGACCACACCACGCGACTGCTGGGCTGGACCAGCCACCTGACACACATCGTCATCGGCCTGGCGCTGGTATTGCTGCTGGCCGTGGCCACGCCCGGCATGGCGGCGGTGCGCGCCAGCCTCGACCGCAGCGTGGTCTACGAGGGCGACACGTTCACGCTGACCATCGAGCGCGACGGTCCGTCGTCGCGCCTGCAACCGGACCTGGGCCCGTTGAAAAAGGATTTCGAGGTGCTGGGCACCCAAACCAGCACCCGGGTGACCATCATCAACGGCCGCCGCAGCGACACCACCCGCTGGCAGGTGCAGCTTCAACCGCGCCGCCTCGGCCAGCTGCGGGTTCCGTCCCTCGAGGTCGGCGGGGAAAAGACCTCGCCCATTCCCCTGACGGTCAGCGAGGCGCCGCAGCAAACCACCGCCCGGGCCGGCCGCCATGTCTTCATCGAAACGGAGACCGCCACCCGCGGCAAGCCGGTCTATGTGCAGCAGCAGATCCCCTACACCCTGCGCCTGTTTTATGACGACCGCCTGCAGGCGGGTGAAATCCAGGCCCCCGAACCGGAAAACGCCGTGGTCGAGCGACTTGGCGAGGACCGGCGCTACGACACCGTGCGCGACGGCCGCCAGTACCACGTCATCGAACGCAACTATGTGATCTCGCCGGAAAAGAGTGGCGATCTGCACATCCCGCCGGCCAGCTTCCGTGGTCGCATCGCGCTTCCGCAAGCGGCGCGCGCGCGCCGGCCGCGCAGTCCGATGGAAGAATTCCTCGAAAACAGCCCCTTCGCCAACGACCCGTTCTTCCGCAACCGCCTCGGCGGCGGCCTGTTTGACGACCCCTTTGCCCGGCCGACCCAGCCCGTCCACGTTCGCGGCCGCGCCATCGACCTGACCATCAAGCCCCGCCCCGCCGCGGCGGGACAGAACTGGCTGCCGGCCGAAGCGGTCACGCTGACGGACAGCTGGACGGAAGACCCGCCGCAACTCAAGGTCGGCGAGCCGGTCTCGCGCACCATCACCCTCCAGGCCCGGGGCCTGTCCGCTTCGCAGATCCCCGACCTGCGCCTCGCCGCGCCGGCCGGCGCCCGCATCTACCCGGAGGCCTCGCAGCAGGAAAACCGCACCGACGGCCAGACCATCTACGGTGTGCGCCGCCAGACCTTCACCTACATCCCCGGCGCGCCGGGCACCCTGGAGGTGCCGCCCATCACCGTCGACTGGTGGGACACGCGCCACGACCAGCCGGCCAGCACCACCCTGCCCGCCTGGCAGATCGAGGTGCTGCCGGGTGCTCCCGGCTCGTCGCCGGCCGCGCCCCCGCCGGCACCCGCCACACACGCCTCCGGCGCGAAGCCGGAAACCACGCCGGCCAGTCAGCCGCCGTCCACGACGCCCGTAACGACCTGGCTGCTGGCCGCGGGCGGGGCCCTGCTCGCCGTGGTGCTGCTGGCGGCGGCGTGGGCCCGTTACGCGCGGCGGCGTCCGCCCGGCCATCCGAGCAACGCCCCGGGCCGTCGCCAGGCAACGGATCGCGCCAAGCGCAAGGCCGCCCTGCGGGCACTGCAGCAGGCCTGCGCCGGCAATCACCGGCGCGCCGCCGCCCAGGCGCTGCTGGACCTCGCCCGGGCCGAGTGGCCCGACGACCCGCCGCGCAGCCTCGGCGCCCTGGCGGCGCGCATCGCAACGGGACAGCCCCTCCTCCTCGAACTGGACCGCAGCCTCTATGCCGCCGACGGCAGGACATGGAACGGCGCCGCGCTGTGGGACGCCTTCCGGCACGGCCTGCCGGAAGAAAGACACCACCCCCCCGCGCAGGACGACGTACTGAACCCCCTGTATCCGCAGCATCCCTGACGCCATCCCGGAGGTGCAACCCAGGTAGCAGACGGGGCGGGCCACCGGGAATAGCATCGGTGCCAGTCAATGGAACGGACAGCCTGGAACACATAATGATCAAGACCCTGAGGCCCATGAGCTGGCTGGCCGGCCTGGCCCTGTCGATGGCAGGTCTTTCCGGTTGCGCCGGTTTCACCAGCGCAGTCGATGACGAACAGGCCCGCTGCCCGGACGTCACTCCCCCTGATCATCCCCAGCCATTCGACGCCGTCAATGCGACAAGGCTTTGTGGCCATGACGACTGGCGACTGCCGCAGGCCTTCGAACTCCACAGTCTCCTCGAACCCAGGAAAAACTGCCCCGGCACCTGCATCGACCAGGGTTATTTCCCCAATACCGCCAGCGGCGGTTACTGGAGCTCATCCCCCTTCGACGGTTTCGCCTGCCATGCCTGGGGGATCTATTTCGAGTTAGGCGACGCCAGTGGCGCCAACAAGAACACGCCACTCCATGTTCGACTCGTGCGGGGAAAATGGCTCATTCCCGCCGCCTCCGAGTAACAAAAGCGCCATGACGGCCCGCCATGAGGACCGGAAAGGCAGAAAAGCCTCTCTTCGCCACAGCGGCAGAGAGAACACAGAGAATGCAGCAATGGGATGAGTGCCGGGACCGCAAGGAAAATCCTTGCAGGGTTCCAAGGCGATGGAAATGATTTTCTGGGCCAAGGGACCCCTGTGCCGGGATGAACCGTGGCTACTTGCAGGGTGGGCACATGTTTCGCGCCCACGCGGGGCGCATTGTTCGGATGGCAGGTGGGCACGGAAAACATGCCCACCCTGCCGGACTCACGAGATATAAAATGCCGGTCAACAACGACACCTCGACAGCAAATACCTCAACAGCATCGGGCAGCGACAGCGGCAAGAAAATGGGGCTGTGGCAGGTGGTGGCGCTGGCCGTGGGCACCATGGTGGGCGCCAGCATCTTCTCCATCTTCGGCCTTGGCGCAAAGCTGGCCGGCCCCAATCTGCCACTGGTGTTCGTGCTTTCCGGGCTGGTCGCCCTGCTGGTGGCCTATTCCTACGCCACCCTCGGCAGGCGCATCATCTCCGATGCCGGGCCCATCGAGTTCATCCTCAAGGGCCTGGGCGACGGGGTATTGACCGGGGCGCTGAGCTTTCTGTTCTGGTTGACCTACGTGGTCTCCATCGCCCTGTTCGCCAAGGGCTTTGCCGGCTATTTCCTGCCCTTCCTGCACATCCCCCCCACGCCGCTGGCCAATGCCGTCACCGAGGTGGGCGTGGTGCTGACGTTTCTGGCCCTCGGTATCCTCGGCTCGTCGGCGGTCGGCAAGGCGGAACTGGTGATCGTCATCGTCAAGCTGTCCATCCTCGGCCTGTTCGTGGTACTGGGCGTGTGGAGCATCCAACCAGAACTGGTGACACCCCGCTTCACGCCCTCGGCCCTCGACGGCAGCATCAATGCCATTGCCATTTTCTTCCTTTCCTACATGGGCTTTGGCCTGGTTACCAATGCCTCGGAGCAGATGCGCGACCCCGAGCGCAACGTGCCCCGCGCCATCTATCTGAGCATTCTGATCGTCAGCGTCGTCTATATCCTGGTGGCGCTGGTGGCGGTGGGTAATCTGAGCCTGGCCGATCTGATCAAGGCGCAGGACAACGCCCTCGCCGTGGCCGCCGAGCCCTTCCTCGGCCAGAGCGGCTTTCTGCTGGTTTCCCTCGGCGCGCTGTTCTCCATCGCCTCGGCCCTCAACGCCACCCTGTTCGGTGGCGCCAACGTGGCCTATGCCCTGGCCCGCGACGGCGAGCTGCCGCGCAAGTTCAATCGCAAGCTGTGGTTCGGCTCCAGCGAGGGCCTCTACTTTACCGCCGCCCTCGGCATCGTGTTTGCCCTGGCCTTCAACCTCAACGGCATCGCCTCCATCACCAGCGGGGTGTTCATGGTGATCTATCTTTTCGTGCTCTACGCCCACTGGCGGCTGAAACAACAGTATGGCGGCAACGCCTTGATCATTGCCGCGGGCTTCGTCGTCGTTGCCTCGGTATTCGTCCTGCTGCTGGTTTATCAGTGGCACACCAACCGCAGCAGTTTCTATGGCACCTTCGTCGTCCTCGGCGGCAGCCTGCTGGTGGAATTGATCTATCGCGGCGTGAGCCGACGCGGCTTCGTGCTGCGAGAGCTGTCGCTGCTGCGCCGGGGTGAGCACTACCTGCATGGCGAGCTGGACAGGGAATTCGATCGGCTGCTGCCGGACAAGCAAGACTGACTAACGGGAAATATGCATCCTCAGAGGAGGACACAGGCAATGACAGATTCCACGCAGAGCATCACCGGCACCGCGCCCGATCAGGGCCTCAGCAGCGAGGAGGCGGCGCGACGCCTGGCGCAGTATGGGCCCAACGCCCTGGAGGAAAAACAGGTCTCCACCCTGCGGCGCCTGCTGGGCTATTTCTGGGGTCCCATCCCGTGGATGATCGAGGTGGCGGCCGTGCTCTCCGCCCTGGTGCAGCACTGGGCCGATTTCTGGATCATCGTCGCCCTGCTGATCTTCAATGCCGCGGTTGGCTTCTGGCAGGAGTACACGGCCGGCAACGCGGTGGCGGCGCTGATGAAGCAGCTGGCCCTCAAGGCCCGGGTGCTGCGCGACGGCCAGTGGCGGGAGATCGACGCCAAGCTGCTGGTACCGGGCGACATCGTGCGCATCCGCCTGGGTGACGTGATCCCAGCCGATGTCAGGCTGGTGGACGGCGACTATCTCAGCGTCGACCAGTCGGCGCTCACCGGCGAGTCCCTGCCGGTCACCAAGCGCACCGGCGACGAGGCCTTCTCCGGCACCGTGGTCAAACAGGGCGAGGTGCTGGCCGAGGTCGCCGCCACCGGCGCCAACACCCGTTTCGGCAAGACCGCCAGCCTGGTGCAACAGGCCAAGACCGTGTCCCATTTCCAGAAGGCGGTACTGACCATTGGCGACTATCTCATCTACGTCAGTCTGGCGCTGGTGGCGATTCTGATGATCGTCGAATTGCACCGCGGCATGGACTGGCTGGAGCTGGTGCAGTTCGCCCTCATTCTCACCGTTGCCTCCATTCCCGTCGCCATGCCGGCGGTGCTGTCCATGACCATGGCGGCGGGCGCCATGGCGCTGTCGAAGCGCAAGGCCATCGTCACCCGTCTGGAGTCCATCGAGGAAATGGCCAGCATGGACGTGCTGTGCTCGGACAAGACCGGCACCCTGACGCAGAACCGCCTGACCCTGGGCGAGATCGAGGTCTTCCACGCCCGCGATACCCAGGAGGTGCTGCTGGCCGCGTCGCTGGCCTCACGCGAGGAAGACCGCGACGCCATCGACGAGGCGGTGCTGGAAGGGCTGGCGGACAAGGAGCGCCTCAAGACCTTCCACCAGACCGCCTTCGTGCCCTTCGACCCGGTGCACAAGCGCACCGAGGCGACCGTCCAGGACGCCAGCGGCAGCACCTTCCAGGTGGCCAAGGGCGCGCCACAGGTGATCATGGAAATGGCTGGCCTGTCGTCGGGCGAGATGCGGGAACGCGCACAGCGGGTCGTCGACGCCTTCGCCGAACAGGGCTACCGCGCCCTCGCCGTGGCGCGCAAGGACAGCGGCGCGGCCGGCTGGACCTTCCTCGGCATCCTTTCCCTGTTCGATCCGCCGCGCGAGGACTCGGCGGAGACCATCGCCCGCACCCGCGCCTATGGCGTCAGCATGAAGATGGTCACCGGCGACAACCTCGCCATCGCCAGACAGATCGCCGCCAAGCTGGGCCTGGGCAACAACATCCTGCGCGCCGACGCGCTGCCCGTGGACGACGACGGCAAGGACCACCGCGCCAGCATCGAGGCGGTGGAAAAGGCCGATGGCTTCGCCGAGGTGTTCCCCGAGCACAAGTTCGCCATCGTCAAGATCCTGCAGAAACGCAACCACATCACCGGCATGACCGGCGACGGTGTCAACGACGCCCCGGCCCTCAAGCAGGCCGACGTGGGCATCGCCGTCAGCGGCGCCACCGACGCCGCGCGCGCCGCCGCCGACCTGGTGCTGACCGCGCCGGGGCTGTCGGTGATCACCCACGCCATCGAAGAGGCACGGCGCATCTTCGAGCGCATGAACGCCTATGCCATCTACCGCATCAGCGAGACCATCCGCATCATGTTCTTCGTCGTCCTGGCGATGATCTTCTTCGACTTCTATCCCATCACCGCGATCATGATCATCCTGCTGGCCTTCTTCAACGACGTGCCCATCATGACCATCGCCTACGACCACACCGGCCTGGAGAAGAAGCCGGTGCGCTGGAACATGCAGCAGGTGATCACCGTGGCCACCGCCATGGGCATCGTCGGCGTTGTCGGCAGCTTCGGCATGCTGCTGATCGCCATGGACTGGATGCATCTGGACGTGTCGCAGATTCAGACCTACGTGTTCCTGAAGATGGCCGTCGCCGGTCACCTGGTGCTGTTCGTGGCGCGCACCAAGGGCCACTTCTGGGAGCGGCCCTGGCCGGCGCCCGTCATGGTCTGGTCGGCGGTGGTCACCAAGCTGGCGGCCACCCTGCTGGCGGCCTACGGCTTCGGCCTCATCACCCCCATCACCTGGCCGGAGATCGCCCTCATCTGGGGTTACTCCTTCGCCTCCGCCCTGCTCACCGACTGGGTCAAGGTACAGATTTACCGCCACATGGAGCGGAAGACACCGCGTCACCGGGGCTTTCTCGCCCGCCTGCAGCGCCCCCTGCACACCTTCGGCCGCACGAAATAAGGAGCACACCATGTCAGCCACACCCCCTCCAGCCACAGGCCTGCCGATCCTTCGGATCATGCTGCTCGCCCTGCTGGTGCTGTCTTCCGCAACGCCGGCCACGGCCGCGAACCAGGCGCCGGTCACGGGCCGGCTCACCCTCACCGGCTCCACTGCCCTCTCCAACCTGGCAAGCCTGTGGGCCGAAGCCTTCCGCGAGCACCAACCCGCCGTCGTGATCACCCTTGCCGATCCCGGCAGCGCCGTGGGCCTGGAATCCCTGCTCAATGGCAGCGCCGACGCCGTGCTGGTCAGCCAGCCCCTGAGCCCGGGCCAGCGACAGCGATTCATCGACCGCTACAACTATCCACCTCGCACCACCCCGGTAGCGCGCGATGGCGTGGCCATCTTCGTCAACACGGCCAACCCACTGGCAGGCATCAGCCTGCCCCAGCTCGACGCCATCTACTCCCGCACCCGCCGCTGTGGCGCCCCCAAGCCCATCCGCCGCTGGGACGATCTGGGCGTGGCTGGCGAGCTGGCGCGGCTGCCCATCGAGGCCGTCGGCCTCAGCGACGACAGCGGGGCCTACTACCTGTTTCGCCACAAGGCGCTGTGCGGCGGAGACTTCCGCGCGGACTTCAAGGCCCTGCCCGGCCCCGGCGGCGTACAGGCCGCCATTGGCCACGACCGGGCCGCCATCGGCTTCGCCAGCAGCACCCTGCGCGACCCCGGCCTGCGCGCCCTGCCCGTGGCCGCGCGCAACGGCGAGGCCGCCATCGCCCCCAGCGCGGAGAATATCCGCCGCGGGCAATACCCCCTCAGTCGCACCCTGGCCATTGCCTACAATCTGCCGCCCGGACGGGAAATTCCCCCCGCCCTGCGCGCCTTCCTCGACTTCGCCCGTTCGGCACAAGGCCAGGCCATCGCCGTCAAGGCGGGCTATGTGCAATACCCGGAAAATCTCCCTTGATCGTTCCGCCCGGCATGCCGGCGAAAACCCAGCGATAGGGGAAGATGGCGGAAGATGGGGAACAAGAAGCGGCGAGACAGCGCAAAGCCGCGCCCTGGCCGTGGCAGGGGAAAATACGAAGGGTAAAGGTGATGCTTGCAGGGATTGGAGCAGGACACTCCGCTGCTGAAAAATATGGTCGGGGCGAGAGGATTTGAACCTCCGACCACCTGCACCCCATGCAGGTGCGCTACCAGGCTGCGCTACGCCCCGAACAAGAAACTTCTGCCTGAATCACCCATTGGCGGCGATTCAGAGCGGCGTATTCTACCCCAGCGGTCGACAGATAGAAAACGGTTTTGTGAAAAAAAGAGAGCCGCAGGGCAAGGCCGAATTCAACGGCGCAGCAGTTCCAGCAGTTCTTCGAGTTCGCTGACCATCTGGCGGATGATCTGTCGGCTGTGGTTGACGTCTTCCCTGGCCTCGCCGCCATCGAGTTTCTGGCGGGCGCCGCCGATGGTGAAGCCATGTTCGTACAGCAGACTGCGGATCTGGCGGATCATGAGAACGTCATGGCGCTGATAGTAACGGCGATTGCCGCGGCGCTTGACGGGTTTCAGCTGGGGGAACTCCTGCTCCCAGTAACGCAGTACGTGCGGCTTGACCCCACACAGCTCGCTGACTTCGCCAATGGTGAAGTAGCGCTTGCCGGGGATGGTGGGTAACTCGTTATTGTTGGCTGCTTCCAGCATAGGCCTCTACTCTGGCCTTGAGTTTCTGGCCAGGCCTGAAGGTCACGACACGACGTGCGGAGATGGGGATCTCCTCGCCGGTCTTGGGATTGCGTCCGGGACGTTCGTTCTTGCTTCTGAGATCGAAATTGCCAAAGCCCGACAGCTTGACCTGCTGTCCGGCCTCCAGGGCATCCCTGATTTCCGCGAAGAACAGTTCGACTATTTCCTTGGCCTCACGCTTGTTGAGGCCCAGCTCTTCATACAGCCTTTCGGCCATGTCCGCTTTGGTTAACGCCATACACCTCAATCTCTCATTATTCTCTCAGCGTTGCACCCAGTTTGTCGGTCAGCGCCGACAATATCCGTGACAAGGCACGGTCAATATCGCCATCCTCGAGTGTGCGTGACTGATCCTGGAAGGTCAAGCCGAATGCAATGCTTTTTCTTCCTGAATCAATACCTTCGCCTTCATAGACGTCAAACAGGTGGAAGTCCCTGAGGGTCGGATCGGCATGTGCGCGAACCACCTTTTCCAGCTCGGCGGCGCTCACCCCACGGTCGACGAGCAGGGCCAGATCGCGGCGAATGGCAGGGTAACGGGACACCGGCGTGAAGCGGGGGACCGCCGCCTGATCGAAGCACGATAGCGACAGTTCAAACACGTAGGCGCGCTGATTGATGCCGATTTCCCTTTCGATGGCGGGGTGAATGGCGCCGATCCAGCCAATCGCCTGGTCATCGAGGAGGATGCGCGCCGACTGCCCCGGGTGCAGCGCCGGGTGCGTTTGCGCGGTGAAACGAATGCCGCCAGCCTTGCCGAGAGTGGCCAGCAGGGCCTCCACATCGCCCTTGAGGTCGTAAAAATCCACCGCGCGCCCGGCCTCGCCCCACTGCTCGGGATACAGCGCACCAGAAACCAGACCAGCAATGCACTTTTCCTGAGCCAATTCATCGGCTTGGCGCACAAACTTCAAGCCAGTCTCGAATAATCGGACACGATCCTGCTGGCGGTTGAGGTTGTAGGCCAGGGTCTTCACCAGGCCCGGCCAGAGGCTGGTGCGCATCACCGACATGTCTTCGGAGATGGGGTTGGACAGGCGTACCGGGGTGGCCTGCGGATCCAGCGCCTCGAGCAGGCCCGGCTCAACGAAGCTGTAGGTGATGGCCTCGTGATAACCGCGATCGACGAGGATCTGCTGCAGGCGTGCCAGCGGCACCCGCCCCTCGGGCTGCGGCTGCATGGCGATGCTGGCCTGTGGACGGCTGCTGGGCAGCGATTCATAGCCATGGATGCGCGCCAGCTCCTCGATCAGGTCCACCTCGATTTCGAGGTCGAAGCGGAAGCTGGGCGGCACCACACGCCAGCCTTCTTCCGTGGCCGTCAGCTGCATGCCGAGGCGGCCGAGGATGTCCTCCACTTCCGCATCCGCGATCTCGGTACCGAGAATGCGCACGATGCGCGCACGGCGCAGAGTGATGGCCGGCTGCTTCGGCAAACGCTCGCCCTGCGTCAGCTCGGTGACCGGGCCAGGCTGGCCGCCGACGATTTTCAGCAGCAGATCGGTGGCGCGTTCCAGGGCGCGGCGCTGCAGCTGCGGATCGACGCCGCGCTCGAAGCGATGCGAGGAGTCGGTGTGCAGGCCAAAGCTGCGCGCGCGTCCCGCCACGCAGAGCGGATTGAAGAAGGCGCTTTCGAGGAACAGGTTGCGCGTGGCCTCGCTCACCGCCGAATCCTGCCCGCCCATGATGCCGGCGAGGGCCTGCGGGGCCTTTTCGTCGGCGATCACCAGGGTGCCGGCATCGAGGTCGATGGCCTGTCCGTCCAGCAGGGTGATCCCCTCCCCGGCCGTGGCATGGCGCACATGGATGCCGCCGTCGAGACGGTCGAGATCGAAGGCATGCATGGGCTGGCCCAGCTCCAGCATCACGAAGTTGGTGACATCCACCACCGGGCCGAGGCTGCGCAGGCCGCTGCGGCGCAGGGCCTCCTGCATCCACAGCGGGGTCACCGCCTGTGGGTCGATACCCGTGATGACGCGGCCCACATAGCGCGGACAGTCATCAGGGGCCGTGACCCGCACCGGGAAGCTGGCATCCGTCGCCGGCGCGATCTCCGCCACCTCGGGCGCCTTGACCTCGCAACGCGCCACCACGCCCACCTCGCGCGCCACGCCGGCGATGCTCAGGCAGTCGCCTCGGTTGGGGGTCAGGCCCAGCTCGATGCTGCGGTCGTCGAGCTGCAGGTAGTCGCGGATGTCCACGCCCAGCGGGGCATCGGCGGGCAGGGCCATCAGGCCGTCGGCGCTTTCCGCCAGGCCCAGCTCGGCCTCGGAGCACAGCATGCCGAAGGACGGCACGCCCCGCAGCTTGGCCTTCTTGATCTTCATGCCACCGGGCAGGCGCGCGCCCACCAGGGCCACCGGCGCCTTCAGGTCCACCGCCACGTTGGCCGCGCCGCAGACGATCTGCAGGGGCTCGTCTCCGCCCACATCGACGCGGCAGACCTTGAGCTTGCTGGCGTCGGGATGCGGCTCGATGGCCGTCACCTGCCCCACCACCACCTGGCTGAAGTCGCCGGCGACGGGCTCGACGGCCTCCACTTCCAGCCCGGCGAGGGTCAGCAGGTGGGCCAATTCATCGGTGCCGATGCCGGGATTGGCCCATTCGCGGAGCCAATGTTCACTGAACTTCATCTCTTTGTTTCCCTAGTCCGGCGCGGCCGGAACAATGTATGTTCAGTCCGCGAATGAACGCGAATGAACGCAAAGAAAAACATGCCATTCACCCCGGGTTTCGCTGCGCTCAACCCGGGCTACGGAACTTCTGTGGGAGCGGCTTCAGCCGCAAAACAAGGTTGTTATCTCTTCGCGGCTGAAGCCGCTCCCACAAATGCTACAAGTAATAAGCTGTCGCGGACAATCAAGCCCTAACGGAACTGGCGCAGGAAGCGCAGGTCGTTTTCAAAAAACAGCCGCAGGTCATTGACGCCGTAGCGCAGCATGGCGAGGCGCTCGACGCCCATGCCGAAGGCGAAGCCGGTGTATTTCTCGGTATCGATGCCGACGTGGCCGAACACCTTCGGATGCACCATGCCGCAGCCCAGCACCTCCAGCCAGCCGGTGTGGCTGCACACGCGGCAGCCTTTCCCGCCGCACATCACGCACTCGATGTCGGCCTCGGCGGAGGGCTCGGTGAAGGGAAAATAGGAGGGCCGGAAGCGCACCTTCAGGTCCTGCTCGAAGAAGTGGCGCAGGAAGTCGTCGAGGATGCCCTTGAGGTCGGCGAAGGTGACGTTCTCGTCCACCAGCAGGCCCTCGATCTGGTGGAACATGGGGGTGTGGGTGAGATCGGAATCGCAGCGATAGACACGCCCCGGGGCGATGATGCGCAGTGGCGGCTGACGCTCCTGCATGACGCGGATCTGCACCGGCGAGGTGTGGGTGCGCAGCACCGTGTGTTCGTCGAAATAGAAGGTGTCGTGCATGGCACGCGCCGGGTGCGACTCGGGGATGTTGAGCGCCTCGAAGTTGTGGTAGTCGTCCTCGATCTCCGGCCCCTCGGCAATCTCGAAGCCGAGCTGCGAAAACAGGCCCTCGATGCGCTGCAGGGTGCGCGTAACCGGATGCAGTCCGCCCGGCCGCTGACCGCGTCCCGGCAGGGTGACATCGATGGCCTCGGCATTGAGCTTGGCCTCCAACGCCTCCTGCTGAAGGATCTCGCGGCGACCCTCGATCATCTGCTGCACTGCCTGCTTGGCGGTGTTGATGACCTTGCCCGCTTCGCGGCGCTGCTCGTGTGGCAGCTTGCCCAGCGACTGCATCAGCAAGGTCACCTCGCCCTTCTTGCCCAGGAAGCGCACCCGCACCTGATCCAGTTGCGCCAGATCCTCGGCATCGCGCACGGCCTCGGCGGCCTGCTGGACGAGCTCATCCAGCTGTTTCTGCAAATCGTTCTGCACCTTGCATTCCCCACGGCCGGACGACAGACAGGCGCCCGGATTGAAAACGAGAAAAGGGGAAAGGTGTAGGCCTTTCCCCTTTTTGGAAACCTCGATCCAGCTATTGCAATCTGCGCACGAGGCGGCGCAAATACCCGCCTTAGCCGGCGAGGCTGGCTTTGGCTTTTTCGGCCAGCTGGGCGAAGGCGCCCTTGTCGTGCACGGCCATGTCGGCCAGCACCTTGCGATCGATCTCGATGGCGGCCTTCTTCAGGCCGTCGATCATGCGGCTGTAGGACAGACCACACTCACGCGCGGCGGCGTTGATGCGGGCGATCCACAGGGCGCGGAACTGACGCTTGCGCTGACGACGATCGCGGTAGGCGTACTGACCGGCCTTGGTGACGGCCTGCACGGCAACACGGTAGACGTTCTTGCGACGACCGCTGTAGCCCTTGGCCTTGGCGATGACCTTCTTGTGTTTGGCGCGCGCCTGCACGCCGCGTTTGACTCTTGCCATGATTCTTTACCTTTGCGTTGAGCGGTTAGATGTACGGAAGCATGCGGTTGATCATGCGCACGTCCGAATCATGAACCATGTTCGGCGAACGCAGCTGACGCTTACGCTTGGTGCTCTTCTTGGTGAGAATATGGCGGCGGTGCGACTGGTTGCGCTTGAGTCCGCCGGACGCCGTGCGTTTGAAACGCTTGGCAGCGCCACGGTTGGTTTTCATCTTAGGCATGGAATAACTCCGCATTTGATGGGGCCTGCAACGACGACCGTGCATCCCCGGATTTTAAAACACGCGCTTTCGACTGGCGATCAAGGCGGCCTAATGCCCGACCGACAGCGGCGTGGCTAGTTCTTTTTGGGCGCCACCACCATGACCATCAGACGACCTTCCATTCTCGGGCGCTGTTCGACGTTACCGATATCTTTCAGATCTTCCTCGACCCGCTGCAACAGCTTGAGGCCGAGCTCCTGATGGGCCATTTCGCGCCCACGAAAACGCAGGGTCACCTTGACCCGGTCTCCGTTGTTGAGGAAACGTTTCAGGTTGCGTAGTTTGACCTGATAGTCTCCGATGTCCGTCCCGGGACGAAACTTGACTTCCTTGACCTGCACTTGCTTCTGCTTCTTCTTTGCCGCGTGGCGCTTCTTGTTCTCTTCGAACAGGAACTTGCCGTAATCCATGATGCGGCAGACAGGAGGTGCTGCGTTGGGCACGATCTCTACGAGATCCAGCTCCGCCTCCTCGGCGGCCTGCTGCGCCTCGGCCAGCGAGACCACGCCGACCTGTTCGCCGTCCGCGCCGATGAGGCGGACTTGTGGCGCCGTGATACTCTCGTTCAGGCGCACTTTCTTTTCTTGAGCGATGCTTCAATCCTCCAAAACACGTTGGCCGCGACTCGCGATCTCGCCGGAGAGGCCCTCCATGAACCGGTCGAGGTCCATGCTGCCGAGGTCTTTCCCGCTGCGCGTGCGCACGGCCACGGTATGATTTTCCACTTCCTTATCGCCGACGATCAGCTGATAAGGGATCTTCTGTAAAGTGTGCTCGCGGATTTTAAAGCCGATCTTCTCATTTCTCAAGTCCGAAATGGCCCTGAAACCCTGATTCCGCAAGCCTTTTTCGACTTCTTGCGCATATTCGGCATGTTTATCGGTAATTGGCATCACCACCGCCTGCACCGGGGCCAGCCAGGCCGGGAAGGCGCCGGCGTATTCCTCGATGAGAATGCCGATGAAACGCTCCAGGGATCCGAGGATGGCGCGGTGCAGCATCACCGGCACCTGCTTGCTGCCGTCCTCGGCGATGTAGTGGGCGTCGAGACGGCCGGGCATGGAGAAATCCACCTGGATGGTGCCGCACTGCCACACGCGGCCCAGGCAGTCCTTGAGGGAGAATTCGATCTTCGGCCCGTAGAAAGCGCCCTCGCCCGGCTGCAGGTCCCAGTCCAGGCCCTTGTCGTTGAGGGCCTTCTCCAGGGCGTGCTCGGCCTTGTCCCAGACCGCGTCGCTGCCCACGCGCTGCCCGGGACGGGTGGACAGCTTGATGATCACGTCCTCGAAGCCGAAGTCGCGGTAGACCCGGAACAACAGGTCGATGAAGACGGACACCTCGTCCTGGATCTGTTCCTCGGTGCAGAAGATGTGCGCGTCGTCCTGGGTGAAGGCGCGCACGCGCATCAGGCCGTGCAGGGTGCCGGAGGGCTCGTTGCGGTGGCAGGAGCCGAACTCGGCCATGCGCAACGGCAGGTCGCGGTAGCTCTTCAGGCCCTGGTTGTAGATCTGCACGTGGCAGGGGCAGTTCATGGGCTTGACGGCGTAGACCCGGTTCTCCGACTCGGTGGTGAACATGTCGTCGCGGAATTTCTCCCAGTGGCCGGACTTCTCCCACAGGGAGCGGTCCACCAGCTTGGGGGTGTTCACCTCCTGGTAGCCGTTCTCCCACAGCACGCGACGGATGTACTGTTCCACCTGCTGGTAGACGGTCCAGCCGTGGTCGTGCCAGAACACCATGCCCGGCGCCTCTTCCTGGGTGTGGAACAGGTCGAGCTGGCGGCCAAGGCGGCGGTGGTCGCGTTTCTCCGCCTCTTCGAGGCGGTGCAGGTAGGCCTTGAGGTCCTTCTTGCTGGCCCAGGCGGTGCCGTAGATGCGTTGCAGCATCTCGTTGTTCGCGTCGCCGCGCCAGTAGGCGCCGGCCAGCTTCATCAGTTTGAAGGACTTAAGCTTGCCGGTGGACGGCACGTGCGGGCCGCGACACAGATCGATGAAATCACCCTGTTTGTAGAGCGACAGCGTCTCGCCGGCGGGGATGTCCTCGATGATCTTCGCCTTGTAGTCCTCGCCCATGTCGGCGAAGAAACGGATCGCCTCCTCGCGCGGCATCTCGCTGCGCTCTATCGGAATGTCCTGCTTCACCAGCTCCTTCATGCGCTTTTCGATGGCGGCCATGTCTTCGGGGCTGAAACCCGGCTCGTAGGCGAAGTCGTAATAGAAGCCATCGTCGATCACCGGGCCGATGGTCACCTGGGCCTCGGGGAACAGTTCCTTGACGGCCTGCGCCAGCAGGTGGGCGGTGGAGTGGCGGATGATCTCCAGGCCCTCCTCGTCGCGGTCGGTGATCAGCGACAGCTCGGCGTCGTGATCGATGACGAAGGAGGTGTCGACCAGGCGGCCGTCGACCTTGCCGGCCAGGGCGGCCTTGGCCAGGCCGGGACCGATGTCGGCGGCGACGTCGCGCACCGTGACGGGATGATCGAATTCGCGTTTGGAACCGTCGGGAAGGGTAATGGTAGGCATGAGAATTATCTCCAGTGGTGATCGCTACGAGAGACCACTTGGTCAGCAGGAAATCGATGTCGGTACGGGCAACCGCCACGGCGGCGCCACAACGGAGGCGCAACCTTATAGAGCCGGCGGCGGCAAGTCAAAGTCTTCCGCGCCATGTACGCAAAAGGGGCAGGCCCCGCAACGGAACCTGCCCCGCCATCCACGCCGCGTCGATCAGGGCCGCACGATGGGCAGCGACTGGTGCGCCCAGCCGATCATGCCGCCGCGCAGGTTGTAGACGTTGTCGTAGCCCTGCTGCTGCAGAAACTGGCAGGCCTGCGCGGAGCGCGCGCCGCTGCGGCAGATGATGACCGTCTTCTTGTCACGATCCAGCTCGTTCATGCGCACCGGCAGGGTCGCCAGTGGCATGGGCTCGGCCGTGGGGATCGTGCCCTGGGCAATCTCGACCATTTCCCGCACATCGATGATGCGGAAGGTGTCCGCCTCGTCCTGCAGCCACTGGCCGAGTTCCGGGGCGTTGATTTCTTTCACATTGCCAAAAAACATAACCACTCCATAGTGTCGGGAATACGGGGATAATATTAGAAACCTCTAATACTGTAAAGCGTCCGCGAAGGCCTGCTCGCCATCGGCCGCCCGATTCAGGCGCCGATCAGTTCCGTCTCCATCGGCTCTCCGTCCGTGGCAATGCGCACCTCCCGCGTTCCCGGACACTGGGTGACGATATAGCCGGCCATCAGACTGGCCAGGGTCTCGTTTTCGCCATGGATGGCATCGACGAGCTTGTCGGCGGCGATCTGGCAGCGTTGCACGGCATCGGGATTTTCCACCCACTCACGCCCCATCTGCCAACCCCGGTCCATGTCGGCATTCATGCGCCGGAAAAAGTCCACGCCATCGCGCATCACCTCTGGTGGAATCGTTATCTGGTAGACCTGGCCCTCGAACACCGCTTTCAACATCACCTTGAATCTCCTCTTCCCGTCGATTAAGTCACTGCCAACGATAGACAACCTGAACCCGGTTGCCCTTGCCCTGGAACGTCACCTCGTCGCAGATGGAGCGTAACAGCTGGATACCCCGGCCGGCATGACCGAGGTTTTCCGTCAGCGGCAGCAGGGCGGAATCGACATCGAAGCCATCGCCGGTGTCCTCGACATCGATAATGAGCCGGCCGCCCCCGGCCTCGGGCTGGTGGCGGATGTCGATGCGGATCTCGCCCTCGCTCAGCACCGCCAGCCGCTGCTCCCGCGTCTGATAATACTCGACGAAACCACGGGCGTTCGCCTTGAGTGAAGAGTCCAGTCCCAGCAGGCCGTGTTCGAGCGCGTTGGAATACAGCTCGGAGAACACCGTGTAGAGCTGCTGACGCTGGCCGCAAAAACCCTGCAGGTCCATCAGCGCCTGGATCAGCAAGGGCAGCGGGTCCAGGTCTTTCAGCAGCCCGGCGCTGAGGGTCAGGCTCATCCCCCAGGACGCGGGGGCCGCCGAGATGCGCCCGCGGCCACTCTCTTCCTCTTCCAGGGTGCCGGTGCGCTGCTCCAGCAGCGTCTGGTCGTAGCAGATTTCCAACAGCGTGACGTCATCCTGCTGGAGGCTGCCCGCCTGAAATTCCGACAGCTGGCCGAGTATGGTGTCGAACAGTTCCTGCGGCGCCAGCCCGGCCTCGAACAGGGCGTTGAAACGATCCCGCCCGAACATCTCGCCCTGCTGGTTCTGCGTCTCCAGCACCCCGTCCGAACAGATATAGATCCGGTCCCCTTGCTGGATTCCCACCACCTCCACGCGACGGCTGAAACTTTCGCCATCGATGATGCCCAGCGGCAGATGCTGGGAGGGAATGCGCTGGCTGACCGTCAGCTGCCTTGCATCGTAGACCACCAGCGGCGGCAGTCCGCCATTCCAGGCGGTAAGCGTGTGGGTGGTGGTGTCGATGTCGATCAGGCAGGCGGCCAGGAACATGTCCACGGGCAGAATGGTTTTCAGCCGGGTATTGATCTCGGTCACGATCTCGGCGATCGAATAACCCTTTGCGGTCATGCCGTAAAAGATACTGGACACCGGCAACGCCCCCGTGGCCGCGGCGAGGCCATGGCCGGTAAAGTCGCCGAGAATGACGTGCAATCCGCCGGACGGCTTGGGTGCCGCCAGCAGGATATCGCCGGAGAACAGCGACATCGGCGACAGCAGATACTTGATGTTAGGCTGGTCCAGCGAGCCGGTGTGAATGATATTGGCGAACAGGCGCTTCGCCATCTGCCGCTCGCGTTCGAGACGCTTCTGGTGCTGGATCAGCTCGTTGCGCTGCTGGCGCACGGTACTGTACAGCTCGCGGATGCGCATCAGGGCATTGATGCGCGTCTGCAGCTGGATGCGGTTGTAGGGCTTGGCGAGAAAATCATCGCCGCCGGATTCGACGCTCCTGACCATACTGTCGACGTCCGAGTTGGCGGTGAGGAAGATCACCGGCACAAACACATCGCCACTCATGGCCTTGATCAGCTCCGTGGCCTGGTAGCCGTCCAGCTCCGGCATGCGGATATCCATCAGCACCAGGTCCGGCCGTTCGCGCTCGAAGACCTCCACCGCCTCGCGGCCGTCTTCGGCGTGGATGACGTCATAGCCCTCCTTGTGCAGGATGGCTTCGAGCAACAGGCGATTGGTCACATCGTCGTCGGCCACCAGCACGGTCAGGGTATTTTCACTCATCCGTCTATCTTGGGCTGCCAGGGGTCTGTCGGCTTGAGGAATGATCGGTTGTTGGACTGCAGAATGAAATCAGGCGATCTTGAACAGGCTCTGGAAATTGGCGACGGTGAGGATGTTGCTGATATCGGCCGAACAATGACTGATGGTGATGTTGGCACTGTTGCCGCCCAGGTGCTCACGCATCATCAGCAGCATGCCCAGCGCGGAGCTGTCCATGTAGCTCGCCTTGCTCATGTCGATGCTGAAACGGACGCCGTCGTCCGGGCCGACGCCGTGATAGCAATCACGGAATTCATTCTGCACGGCAAAGTCGAAGCGCCCGGTGACCTTGATGATGACTTCCTTACCGTCTGCGGAAACCGTCGAAGTGACAGGCATGTGTCTGAGTCCCCCATAGTTCAAGGCCTGAAACCGTAGGTTCAGGCAAGAGCCATCCCTGCCCCGCGTCTGCGGGACAGGAAAGTGGGACTAGTATGCCCTGTAACACCTAATCCTTGAAGGCCTCCACCTCAATATCCAGACTGACCTCGTCACCGATGCCCGGCAGCCCGTAGTTCATGCCGAAATCGGAACGCTTGATGCGGGTAGTGGCATTGAAACCACACACTTCCTTCTTGTTGAACGGGTGCGTTCCGCAATTGATGCGCGGCACCTCCAAGGTCACGCTGCGCGTCACGCCCATGATGGTCAGATCCCCCGTCACCGTGGCGCCCTCGCCCACATACTTCACCGTATCCGAGGTGAAAGTGATCTGCGGAAACTCCATGACATTGAAGAAATCCGGCGAACGCAGGTGGTCATCGCGCTTGCCATGGCCGGTATCGATGGAGGCCGCATCGATGACGATCTCCACCGACCCCGTGCCCTTGGCGCGATCCATGCTCATGCGCCCAGTGGTCTTGTTGAAACGCCCATGCAGGGTGGAAAAACCGAGGTGGTCGATCTTGAAGTTCGGGTAGGTGTGCGAAGGATCGATGGTATACGTGTCGGCCGCGGCCATGGCCGGCAGTGCGCACAGCGCCAGCGCGACGGCAGCGGTTTTCAGGGTCTTCGACAAAGAAAGGGACATGATTGCGCTCCTCCTTGGAGATTGTTGATGAACGACGGTTGAATCAATCCTGAATCCATAGATTCAGGTCAATACCCGGCAGCACCGGCGCCCGCCACCTGCCAGGTCAGGTAGACGGCGCCGGCCGAAGGCGCCAGGCTCAGCAGGCCGGCGACGACGACACGCAGCCAGGCAGGCCGCTGCGTCGCCAAGGGCGCCAGCGCCAGCAATGGCGACAGGGCCAGCAGGGGCAAGGCCATCACCGGCAGGCGGGCATAGACCGACGCCGACGCCCCCAGCAGGGCCAGCGGCACGGCCACCGCCATGGCGCCGCCCAGGCCGAAACAGCCCGCGCCGCCCTCCAGCCCGGGGCGCCACAGGCGCAGCGCCGTGAGACCGCCGACGGCGGCCGCCAGGGCAAAGGCCAGCTGGCCATACAGCGCCGACGCCGCCAACACCGCCGCCACGCCGGTGGCCACGGCAACCCCCAGCGCCGCACCGGCAAGGCGCGCGCAACACTGGCCCAGGCGGGCAAAGACCATCAGCAGCGCCGCCACATACAGCGCCAGACCGCCACCCAGCAGCACGTCCTCGCCAGGCGCCCCCCGCATCAGCACGGGCCACAGCACCCACAGCAGGGCCAGCACGGCGGCGAAGACGACGATCCCCACCCCTGTCCGCCAGCGCAAGGGTGAAAGATCCAGCGCCATGGCCAGCAGCGGCAGACCCAGACTGGCGACAACGATCTTGCGAGTCGACGTCAGCGGCGTCAGCGCCGGACCCAGGATCAGCAACACCGCCAGCAGCAAGCCAGCGACAATGGCCAGCCCCTGCCAGCGGGCCGGCGCACGCAGCAGGGCCACGGCCAGCACCAGGCTCGCCACGAAGGGCGCCAGCGCCGACTGCACGGGGGGTTGGGCAAGGAATGACTCCATTCAAGCTCCCGGAAACCTGCGCGCTTTCGCAGAGATTAGACCTGCCCCTAAGTTGGCCGCAAATACCCCTGCCCGTCAATAGATTATCGACACAGTCGGAAATTATTTTTTATCGTACAAACCCGCCATTATCTGTTAAAAATAAGAGACACCTGCGTCTTGCAGGAAATGGCCCAACGCCGCCTCGCGGCAGGCTTCAGCCGTGTCTCGAAACAGACGCTATACAGACAAGGGACCCGCACATCGGCGAGCACCTGGCGCCGAGCCAACACAGACATGAAGGCCGGCAGACGAAAGATACTCATCCGCACCCTCGTCCTGACCGCGCTGCTCGCACCCATGGCAAACCATGCCCTGGTGCGCGATACGCAGCCGGCGCAGACCACGGCGCCGTCCCTCGCCGCGGACAACGACGCACAATTCCGCGCCGACATGATCTCACGGGTGCTCGGCTACCGGGCCGACGAGCGCGCCGCGCAACGCGCCCTGTATCTGCAGGCCGAGCAAGCCCTGGCACAGCGCCAGTTGCCGCGCTTCCGCGAACTGCTGCCCCGTCTCGAGGACTACCCCCTCTACCCCTACCTCCGATACCAGGACCTCAAGCATCGCCTGCAGCACGCCAGCCAGCGGGAAATCGACCGCTTTCTCGACGACTACGCCACCCTGCCCATCGCCGACAGCCTGCGCCGCCAGGTACTCAGGCGCGCGGCAAAGCGGCGCGATTGGCAAACCTACCTGCACTACTATCGCCCCACCCAGAACGTCACCCTGCAGTGCCACTACCTCACCGCGCGCCTGCACAACGGCGAAACCCAGACGGTCTATGCAGACATCCAGCGCCTGTGGCTCAGCGCCCGCTCCCAACCCCGCGAATGCGACGGCGTATTCGCGCACTGGCGTGACGCCGGACAGATGAGCGATGAACTGCTCTGGCAGCGCATCGAACTGGCGCTGGGACAGGGGCGCCGCCAGCTGGCTGGCTACCTCGCCCGCCAACTGCCGGCCCGGGATCGCCACAGGGCGCAACTGTGGATCGGCCTGCACCGCTACCCCGCCCAGCTGCCGCGGCGCTACAAGGAACTGCTCGAACCCCACCCCAAGGCAAAGGCCATCCTCATCGCCACCCTGCAACGCCTGATCCGCCACGATCCGCAAAAGGCCATCGCGTTCTGGCAGGCTCACGCCACACAGGTCCGCGAGCAAATCCCGCTCGACGAAGACGAACTCGGCACACTCTACCGCCGCATCGCCCTGGCCCTGGCACTGCGCCACCAGCCCAATGCCGAAGCCTGGTTCAGGCGCATCCCGCGGCAATACCAGACCAACACATCACGCAGCTGGCGGGTACGCGCCGCGATTCGCAACCAGCACTGGCAAACCGTACGACTCGCCATCGACGCCATGCCTGAAACACAGAGACAGACCGACCGCTGGCGCTACTGGCGCGCCCGGGCCCTGGCGGAGCTGGGGCGGGAAGACGACGCCAAAACCCTGCTCAGCCAACTGGCCAAACGGCGCAACTATTACGGCTTCCTGGCCGCGGACCGCCTGTCCCTGCCCTACCCCCTACAGGCCCAGCCCTACCAACCCAGCGCCGCCGAATTGTTCGTCCTGCAGGAACAACCGGACATTCGCCGCGCCGCCGAGCTTTTTCAGCTGGACCGGCGCCTCGAAGCCCGCCGCGAATGGCGCTCCGCGATGCAGAAACTGGACGAAACCCGCCGCCTGCAGGCCGCCAAGCTGGCCCAGCTATGGGGCTGGAACGAACAGTCCATCCTCACCATGGCCAGCACCACCTATCGCGACGACCTGGAGCTGCGCTTCCCGCTGCTGTTCAAAGAGGAAGTCCTCGCCCTGTCGGCCACCAAGGGCCTGGAGGCGGCCTGGACCTATGGCGTCATCCGCCGCGAGAGCGCCTTCGTCAGGGACGCCCTCTCCTCACGTGGCGCAACGGGCCTGATGCAGCTGATGCCGGCCACCGCCAAGCGTATCTCGCGCAGCCTGAAGGTGCGCTACCGCGGCCGCAGCACCCTGCTGCAACCGGAGACCAACCTCAAGCTGGGCACCGGCCACCTGGCAAAGATGCTGGAACGCTTCGACAACCAGACCGTGCTCGCCACGGCGGCCTACAACGCCGGTGCGCGACGGGTCAGAAAATGGCTGCCGGAAGACACCAGCATGGAGGCCGATCGCTGGATCGAAACCATCCCCTACCGCGAGACCCGCGAATACGTCAGCAACGTCCTGGCCTACACCATCATCTATGCCAGCCGCCTGGGCCAACAAGATGTGCGCCTGGACACACACATGGAACCCGTGCAGCGGCATCAGCAGTAAGCCCTCCCGATCCTTCCCGCCGCAACCCGCTGCCCCCATTCTCCGGCCGAAAACCCGCCTGCGAATGGAACTTCTGTTGAGTCCCGTCCTCCTACCTGTGGACAGGGGTAGCCAAATAACAAAACCCAACTACAGTTAGCGGGAAACAGAAAAAAACAAGCCAAATGTAACCAGGGTAGCAGCGCAGAAAACCTGTCTGTGTTCGACTCTGCACGCCCAGTCGCCCCAGAGAAATCTTTACCATTTGTTAAATTTTTGAAATTCAACAAAGAAGGATTCAGGTCATGGCTAGAGCAAACCCCGATATATACCCCCCACCCATCCGCAAGATTGCCGGGCCCTATCAGGCCTTTCCGAAAATCGAAGACTTAAAACGGCGAGATACGAACACCACCTCCGCCAACAACACGGCAGAGCACCCTCGTCTTGTCGCGAGTGACACACTCAGCGACTGGCGAAGAAAGAGCGCGACAACCTGCCCGTCCTGCTACCCATCGGAACATCGCAGGGACCGGCGCCGCACAGCGAGGCAGGACGTTCGCCTGCACCGGCGAGGCAAGGACCTTGGCACCACGCGCACCTGCGACGTGAACGCACGGGGCATCGGCGTCGAATGCGGAAAGCTGAACCTGCATGAAGGCGACGTCGTCGAGGTGGACCTGCCCGCAAATACCGCCCCTCCCGGCATGGGGCTTCGCGCCTGCTGCCTGGTGGTCCACACCGGAAAACAGTGCGGCCTCATGTTTCTCGACATGAAAGACGCTTGATCGCCGCCTGAATCCCGGCATGCATGGATACGGCGCGCAGAGGCGCAGAACCATTGGCGCCCCGCACATCATTTTCAGCTTCACCTTCGACAACCGGGGCGCCCACGAGCAACGGAAAAAAAACCCGCCTGACCGGATCCCTCATCACAACCCTCCGCGCATCGATTCAGGAATGAAAAATCGCACGTAACTATTCAGCTCAGCTCACCACAGAGACACGGCTGCACAGAGAAAGGCTCTTCAGATTCATGCCGGGAATGGAATGAAACGCCGAGGCCGCAAAGACTCAGAGAGCGCAAAGGAAATCCTTTCGAAAACCTTTGCGCCCTTTGCGCTGGATATCGTGGTTCGGCCCCCGGTGCCAACGCCCCCTGATTCACCACAGAGACACGGCGTTCACGGAGAAATGAAATGCCCGGTCGTCGGGGCAGACCACATCGCCACCCGGGGCATTGCCTCCCACTGATGCATTCTTTGTGTTCTCTGTGCCTCTGTGGTGAACAGATACAATCGCACATAAAAAAAGAGCCGCTCGACTGAACGGCTCTCCGGGTTGTGGTGACACAAATGAATTTTAGTATTGCCCTGCTGTCTTGAACCTGATGTCCAGGTGGCAGCCCCTGAGATGCTTTAGGATTTCCAGTCGAGTGGACGTCACACCGCATCTACATTGTGGCCCCGAGCAGACTCGAGTTGGATCAAATGACATTTCAGGGCAACACTTAATCTTGATATTAGTCAATTTTTGGCTGACTGCAAGCGATTTTTCCCGATTAACATATAAGTTCCGATTATCAATAGACATTTAGCTTTCCCCCGATATTTTCAGGATTTTTCACCCTATCGGCCGAAACCATAGCGTCATTCGAATCGCAGATTTTAAAGGCTGGTATGTATTTTTAAGAAACACTTCAAGTGTTCCCCCCAAGTCACTCAATATGCAGCTTATTTGGTAACTATTCAGCTCACCACAGAGACACGGAGGCACAGAGAAAGGGTCTTCAGGTTCATGCCGGAAATGGAATGAAACACAGAGGCCGCAAAGGCGCAGAGGGCGCAAAGGAAATCCTGTCAGAAAACCTTTGCGCTGGATATCGTGGCCCGGCCTCCGGTGTCAACGTCCCCTGATTCACCACAGAGACACGGCGTTCACCAAGAAATGAAATGCCAGATCGTCGGAGCAGGCCACATCGCCACCCGGGGCATGGCCTCCCACTGATGCATTCTCTGTGTTCTCTGTGCCTCTGTGGTGAATAGATACTTTATTTGCAACTCATAATTGCGAAATCACCTCCTCCAGCCGTTTTGGCGAAACGGGTTGCGAGGTCTTCAAGCCCTGCGCAAAAACCGAAACCCGGTATTCCTCCAGCATCCAGCGCAGCTGGATCAGGGCAGGATGGGGGTTTTCCCCGGCGGCCATTTTTTTCTGACAGGCCAGCAGAAACGGCCGCAGCTTCGCCATCCGCTCCCTGTCCGCCGCGGGCATCTGCTGCAGTTTCTCGATGCGCTGTTCCACCGCTTGCAAAAAACGGGGCAGGTGTTGCAGCCATTCGAAGGGGGTTTCGATGAGAAAGTGTGGATACACCAGTGCCGCAAGCTGTTGCTGGATGTCCTTCACCGCATCCATGGTCTGCAGGGGCAGCTGGCCACGCAGGCGCTTCTGCACCGCGTGGTGGCGGCCGATGATGTCGGCGACCAGTTTTCCCACCGCATTGGCCTCTGTCAGCAAAGCGGATTGGTGGGTCTCGATCAGCGACTCGAATTCGGCCTGCTCGCGCACGGCAAAGCCATCGCGGAAGAAGCAGCGGTCGATGATCAGTGCCAGCAGGTCGTCCTTGAGGGATTCGCAATCATCGACAGCCACGTATTGCAGGCACAGGCGGTCGATGTCCGGCAGGTGGCGACGCAGGTATTTGCAGGGCTTGGCGAGCGTCAGGGCCAGCAGCGCGCGCAGGCCGGCGCGGTGGGCCTTGGCGGCGCGCGCCTCGGCGTCGAAGAGCTGGATGGCGAGGCTGCCATCGGCCTGCACCGCCAGCGCCGGGAAGGCGCGAAACAGGCTGCCGGCACGCTCGATCTCGACGAACGCGGGCAGGTCGCCGAAGTCCCATCGACGAATGTGCTCGCGCTCCCAGTGATGGCGTTCCAGGGTCTGCGCGAAGTCGTCGCTGGCGTGGGCGCCGAACTGCGCCTGCAAGGCCGCCAGGTCGCGACCGTGGCCGACGGTCTTGCCCTCGGCGTCGATGATCTCGTAGCGCATGCGCAGGTGGTCGGGCAGGGTCTCGTGCGGCCAGGCGTCGGCCGGCACCGCGACACCGTGGTGGCGCTTCAGCAGCTGCGTCAGGGCGTCGAGCAGGCTGCCCTCGCGCGGCCCGTCGGACAGCCGCCGCACCAGCGAGGCGGCGGTATCCGGCACCGGCACCAGGGCCTTGCGAATGGGCTTGGGCAGGCCCTTGAGCAGGGCCGTGACGCGTTCCACCAGCAGTCCCGGCACCAGCCACTCGAAGGGCGCGGGATCGAGCTGGTTGAGGGCGCCCAGCGGCACCAGGGCGCTGACGCCGTCGTCCTCGCCACCGGGGTTGAAGCCGTAGCGCAGGTGCAGGCGCACGCCGTTGACGTTCATCTCGCCGGGATAGTCGCTGTCACCGAGGCCGGCACGCTGGGGGTGGATGACCAGCTCGCGCGGCAGTTTCAGCAGCCCCGGCTCGGCCTTCTCGGCCTCGCGGCGCCACTTCTCGAAGGACGCGCCGCCGTGGATGTGTTCGGGGATGCGCTGGTCGAAGAAGGCGAACAGTGCCTCCTCGTCGGCCAGCACGTCGCGACGGCGGCCGCGCGCCTCGATGTCCTCGGCCTCGCGGATCAGGGCGCGGTTGTGTCGCAGGAAGGCCGGCTCGGCGCCCTTCTGGCCGCGCCGCGCGGGCGGCCGGTAGTTGCCCTGCACCAGGGCCTCGCGGATGAAGATCTCGCGCGCCACCGGGGTATCGACGGGGCCGAAGTGCACACGCTTGCCGGACTGGATCACCAGCCCGTACAGGCTCACCGTCTCCAGCGCCGTGACCTGCGAGCGCTTCACGTCCCAGCGCGGTTCCGTGTAGCTGCGCTTGACCAGATGTCGCGCCAGCGGCTCGATCCACTCCGGCTCGATGCGGGCAATACCGCGCGCGTAGAGCCGGCTGGTCTCGACGATCTCCGCCGCCATCATCCACTTGGGGCGCTTCTTCGCCACCGCCGAGCCGGGAAACAGATAAAACACTGAATTGCGTGCGCCCTGGTATTTCTGCGGCCCCTTGCGCGGCCGCACACTTCGTCCCTTCACCGCCGGTGGCTTGCGGTCCTCTTCCTCCAGCCGGTTGCCGAGATTGCCCAGCAGGCCGGTCAGCAGGGCGCGGTGCAGCGCAGCGTAATCGGCCGGCTCGCGGTTCAGGTCCAGGCCCATATCGCGGGCCTGGGTCTTGAGCTGCTGCCAGGTCTCGCGCCACTCGCGCATGCGCATGAAGGCGAGAAAGGACTTGCGGCAATACTTGCGCAGCTGGCTGTTGGAGAGGTGCTTGCGCTGCTCCTCGTAGTGGTTCCACAGCCTGAGCAGGGTGACGAAATCCGAGTGCTCATCGGCGAAGCGCCGGTGCTGCTCGTCGGCCTGCTGCTGCTTGTCCTGCGGACGCTCGCGCGGATCCTGGATGCTCAGGGCGCTGGCGATCACCAGCACCTCGCTGAGGCAGCCCTGCCGGCTACCCTCGAGGATCATGCGGCCGATGCGCGGATCCAGCGGCAGGCGCGCCAGCTGCCGGCCCAGGGGCGTGAGCTGGTTGTGCGCGTCCAGCGCGCCCAGTTCGTGCAGCAGGCGGTAGCCGTCGTGGATGAAACGCCGGTCCGGCGGGTCGATGAAGGGGAACTCCTCCGGGTTGCCCAGGCCCAGCTGGCGCATCTGCAAAATGACTGAAGCGAGATTGGTGCGGCGCAGTTCCGGCTCGGTGAACTCGGGCCGGGCCAGGAAGTCCTCCTCGGAATAGAGACGGATGCAGACGCCGGCGGCGACACGCCCACAGCGCCCGGCGCGCTGGTTGGCCGAGGACTGGGCGATCTTTTCGATGGGCAGGCGCTGCACCTTGCTGCGGGTGCTGTAGCGGCTGATGCGCGCGGTACCGGGGTCGATGACGTAGCGGATGCCGGGCACCGTGAGCGAGGTCTCCGCCACGTTGGTAGCCAAAATGATGCGCCGCCGCGCGCCGGTCTTGAACACGCGGTTCTGCTCCACGGCGCTGAGGCGCGAATACAGCGGCAAAATCTCCGTGTGCGCCGGATGGTGCTTGCGCAGGGCCTCGGCGGTGTCGCGGATCTCGCGCTCGCCGCTGAGGAAGATGAGGATGTCGCCACGGCTGTCGAGGGCGGCGATCTCGTCCACCGCATCGAGGATGGCCTGCTGCTGGTCGCGGTCCTTTTCGTCATCGTCACCCTGCAGCGGCCGATAACGGATTTCCACCGGATAACTGCGGCCGGAGACCTCGATCACCGGCGCGTGGTTGAAATGCGCGGCAAAGCGGCCGGTGTCGATGGTGGCCGAGGTGATGATCAGCTTGAGGTCGGGGCGTCTGGGCAGCAGACGCTTGAGATAGCCGAGCAGAAAATCGATGTTGAGACTGCGCTCATGCGCCTCGTCGATGATCAGGGTGTCGTACTGGCTGAGCAGGCGGTCGCCCTGCAGCTCGGCCAGGAGGATGCCGTCGGTCATCAACTTGATGTTGGACTCGGGGCGGGTGTGATCGGAAAAGCGCACCTTGTAGCCCACCACCCGGCCCGGTTCGGTATTCAACTCCTCGGCGATGCGCGTGGCGACGCTGCGCGCGGCGATGCGCCGCGGCTGGGTGTGGCCGATGAGCCCGGCGCAGCCTCGGCCCAGCGCAAGGCAGATCTTCGGCAGCTGGGTGGTCTTGCCGGAGCCGGTCTCGCCGGCCACCACCACCACCTGATGTTGCTCGATGGCCTCGGCGATATCACGCCAGCGGCCGCCGATGGGCAGGTCTTCGTTGATGCTGACGGCGGGCAGGTTTTCGCACCGCTGCGCCACGCGAGCGCGCGAGGCATCGATGTCCCTTTTCACCGCCTCCAGTCGGTTGCCCGTATCGCGCCCCGCCCGCAGGGCATGGCGCAGCCCGTGCAGGCGCTTGCGCAACGCCGGGCGGTCGGCGGTCTGGCAGGTGTCAAGGGCGTCGTACAGGGCGCCCAGGTGGTGACGTGTGGATTCAGACATACCGTTCGATTTCAGGGGGTTTTGTTTTTCACCACAGAGACACGGAGGCACAGAGAAAGGCTCTTCAGGTTCATGCCGGGAATGGAATGAAACGCAGAGGGCGCAAAGGAAATCCTTTCAGAAAACCTTTGCGCCCTTTGCGTTGGATATCGTGGTCCGGCCTCCGGTGCCAACGTCCCCGGATTCACCACAGAGACACGGCGTTCACGGAGAAATGAAATGCCAGGTCGTCGGGGCAGGTCACATCGCCACCCGGGGCATTGCCTCCCACTGATGCATTCTCTGTGTTCTCTGTGCCTCTGTGGTGAATAGATACGATTTTTCAAAACAAAGAACCTCATCCCACC
>Ga0256839_1000541_pt1 | contig 48584 bp, 47 predicted proteins | sample 354166metaG_FD_185968 | JGI IMG/M metagenome (GOLD analysis project Ga0256839, IMG submission 185968) | Hydrothermal vent microbial communities from Mid Atlantic Ridge, Atlantic Ocean - 354-166 | ecosystem: Environmental > Aquatic > Marine > Hydrothermal vents | place: Atlantic Ocean: Mid... | reverse complement strand
CGCCGATGGCGTGAAGCGGCGCAAGTCACAGAACGGACGCCTGTTCGAGGGACGTACCTGGGATGGCCGGCCATCCCTGGTCGTCGCATGAATGATGGGCGCACGCATGACGCAGATCCCATGTTAATCCATCGCCGCTTGCGACTCAGGTTCAATATTGGCCTGAAGGTGTTATTCGCAGCTTGCCAAAACGTCAATAGTGTACAAGTATCTTCTTGTGCTACGGATTGCAGGATGGACCTTCACAGGTTTTTATCCGTTCCATCGACTATTTCAAAGGAATGACAAATGAAGAATCGATATCTATTGGCCAGCCTTCTCGCTCCTGTTTCCTTTCTCGGCTCAGGCGACCCTCGTCAGCACTGACTTGACGAATCTCTCCGGCAACACCTGGCAGGCGGAGTACGCGATAGAAAATGACTCGTTGAGCTTCACCATCTGGTTCGACCTCAACCTCTATGAAAACATTTCGGCGGTTTCAACGCCTTCAGGGTGGGATCCGCTCGTCCTCCAGCCTGACCCAAGCATTCCCGATAACGGCCTCTATGACGCCCTGACGCTGACCTCGGGAATTGCCAGCGGTGACTCGCAGGGTGGGTTTGTCGTCAGTTTTGGCTGGTTGGGTGGGAGCGCATCCATGCTCCAGTCTTTCGAGGTTGTCGATCCCGTCACGTTTACCATCCTGGACTCTGGCCAGACCACCCTGCAGACCGTTGCGATTTCCGAGCCTGCGCCGTTGGCCTTGCTGGCATTTGGCCTTGTCGGCATCGCCTTGTCGACAAAAGTCTCGAGGAAGTCCGGCCTGAAAGGCTTGTTCGCCACAGGAGGTGTGAAATGAACGGCATGCGACTGAAGGGCCTTGTGCTGTTGGCCGTGTTTTCCTGGCTTTGTACCCCGGCCCACGCCGAAACCCTCACCGGCATTGAGGCAACATCGATGGAGTTGGTAAGCAAGGCGCGGGCAGGCCGGTCGACCTTCGACTATGTCTACCGCGTCGGTTTCAGCAACGCTGGCCCTGGCGCCAGAAACGTGGTCGGTGTGGTGAGCAGTTCTGCCGGTTCGATTCTGCCCATTGATGATCGAGTCGACATTGGCGACCTGCCAGGCGGTGTTGCCGTGACCAGCGACGATACGATCATCTTGCGGGTGGATCGGCGTATCTCATTTGACCCGGACGCGCTGTCCTGGGCGTTCACTGGAGATATCATCGTCGACGGCCCGCCCAGTGACGACGATGAGTCCCTTTCAAGCGGACATATCTCCACAGCGTTGAGAGAAGGAAAGCTGTACCCCGTCGGTACCGACGTGGTACTGACCGTCAGCGGTGCGCAATTCTCGCTCGGTGCCAATGAAGTCACCTTTCTGCGCAACGAAAACCTCGTCAAGTCACTGATTGTCGAACCCGGGTCCATCACTGCCCCGAATCTACTCGTGGATGGCCGAAATGAAATTGTCGTTTACGCTAACGACAGCAATAACAACCAGTTGACGTTCGGCATCACCCTGTGGGCGGGCAGTCATTCAGCCTATATCAGCGTAGTCAACGAATCAGGGCAATCGGTAACGGCCAATCTGAAGCTGCGCCTGGCGGACGACAAGGCGGTTGGCGTGGATGCGGAGGCCCAAGGCGGCGTTTACCAAGCGCTCAATCTGCCCTCGCGCACAGTGATCATCGAGGCTACGACGGCCGCGAATGAGTTTGGCTCCGCTGCGCTCATAGGTGGGATGGATTCGGCGGTCACCATCGAGGTGAGGGGTATTGGCGACCCATCGGATATCGACAACAACGATTTCTCTCAGGGCCTTTCAGGCTGGACGATAAAAGGCGGCGGAACGGTAACGATAGTGCCTGAAACTGACTGAACTCAAGGATTGGCTTAGGGAGATACCAAGATGGAATCGTCATTCGAACACACGCCTCTGCGGCCCCACACACATACAAGCAATCACGGACAACGCCAGCCTATCCACAATTTTTGTGGGCAACCCTGTGGATAAGCGTCGGCGCACCACACCCGGCCAGTGATGGCGGTCCTGGTCAGAAAGTGACCAGTCCTCCTTGATGTGCTATCCTGTAATTATCGAGTAACACGCGAGGACAGCGCCATGAGCGATGCAACCTTCACTTTTCGAGTCGACCAGGCCCTGAAAGACGAATTCGCGACGACCGCCAAGGCGCGCGACCGTACCAGCGCACAGCTTCTGCGCGACTTCATGCGCGACTTTGTGCGTCAGCAGCACGAAGCCGCCGAGTATGAGGACTACTTGCAGCGCAAGGTTGAAGCCGGCCGGAAATCAATGCACTCCGGACGGGGATGCCTGAACGATGAGGTAGAAGCTGACTTTGCCGCGCGACGCGCCAAGGTGTCGCGTCGGGCGTGAGGGTTATTTGGACGCCAGAAGCGCAACAAGATCGCGCCGATATTTGGGATTACCTCGTCGCCGAAAACCCGCAAGCAGCGGTTAGAATGGATGAACTGTTCAGCGCGGCGGCGGCCCGACTGGTGGCACACCCCATGCTTGGCCATCAGGGAAAGATCCCGGGCACCCTTGAGCTAATCCCACACGAGAACTATCGTCTTGTGTATGAGATCGAGCACGAAACAGTGTGGATACTGGTATTGGTCCATACCGCCCGCCAGTGGCCACCTGTGCGTGAATGAAGGTGTAGAAGGTGTAATAGATGGCAAGATCGTGGTCATCATTCGCGTGTGGCATAGCCGCGAGCATCGATGACGATCTCCCATGCCTAAACTATACTGAAAAGGGTAGCGTCCCCTTTTCCTCAGGGTCAACGGCGCCCTGATTTTATGATCTTCGTTGGGATGGTGTCTGCGGAGGTTTTCACATAGTACAGCCTGGTTTGGCTAGGGTCTCGAGTACTGGTGGCCGAGTATATATAGCCTCCGACCTCTGCGCTTCCTGAAAATCTGATGTTGACCGCATAGTCGCCAGGCGTGCCGCCTGCGGTTAGGGTTACGGTTGATCCATACTTTGGAGTTGGTAATGTGGCGCCGGGGAGCTTGAGCTGAGTAGGTGTGACGCAATCGCTGCTGTTACCTGCCGAAAAAGAGAGGCACTCAGCTATGGCGCTCTTTAGTGATGCAAGTGCTGAGATGTTATCGGACCATTTTGAACGGGTGATATAGTCTTGATAGGTTGGTATGGCGATCGCGGCCAGGATGCCAATGATAGCGACGACGACCAACAGCTCGATAAGGGTGAGTCCCCGTTGACTTTTGTCCATTTTTTTCAAGCCCTGCGCTTGCATGGTCCTGGTGTGGGTTGCAATCTGTTAGCCTATTTCGGTCTATATGCTGTCGTTGAAAGATTTATCTAGCCTGCGTTGGCGACAGTGTTGATGTAAAACACCCGGCATTCAAGCCGGGTGTTTTATAGTGACAACACTCCTGATTAACGGTTGTTGGCTTTCAGGATTTTTGCGGGAATGGTGTCAGTAGCAGTTGCTGCGAAGGATATCTTGGTCCCGCTGGCATCCAGTGCGCTTTGGGCTGCATATACATAACCACCTACCTCCGCGGTTCCTGTAAAGGTGATGCTGACATCGTTGGTGCCACCACCATTGCCAAGCGTTACCGCAGCTGTTGCATATTTGGGTTGCGGGAGTGCAGCTATGCCATAATCTGCCAGATCGGCTGCTGAGTCACAGTCGCCGCTGGCACCTGCCTTGTCGTTAAGGCATTGGGTAATGGCGGTTTTCAGTGCGGCCAGACTGGAGAGGTTGTCAGACCACTTGGCGCGTGTGACATAGTCCTGATACGCCGGAATGGCGATGGCCGCCAGGATGCCGATGATGGCGACCACGATCATCAGTTCGATGAGGGTGAAGCCCTGTTGGGCCTTGCGAATGCTCTTCATGTGCTGCATGGATGAATCCTCCACTGTGTTTTCAATAGTCAAAATAGATGTCGTTCGCGCATTTTCCGGTGCTGACCAGCGTGTCTTTACCAGTGATGCCGTTGGGTGACGCCTTCCCTTTACGGTCGTTGCCAGAAATCCTTTAATCCCCTGGCGATTGATCAAGACGGGAAATCTGCACTTGCTTGGATGTAAGCATGGGGCGTGCCAGGATTCTTGACTCCTCGAAATTCTCTTTCGGGCGCTTCTTGTTTTTTGCAGATATTCGTGGAAAATCAGTCGGTTGTGAGATTTTTCGTTATCTGTCGACGGTTGTTGAGGGGCGCTGGTGTTGCCTGGGGGAGGGGGGATGTCTGTGGGTGTGGGCTGCCCATAAGGTCAGAAGGTGACAATTTTGGTCACTCGGGGCGTGGTGTGATGTGTGGTGTCTTCAGTCCAGCCCCAGCTTTTTCAGCCGATAGCGCAGCGCCCGGAAGCTGAGCCCGAGCAGCTTGGCGGCGGCGGTCTTGTTGTATCTGGTCTGCTCCAGGGCCTGCAGGATGGCCTTTTTCTCGATTTCGCCGAGGTGCTCTTCCAGCTGGATCCGGCCGGAGTCGAGGGGGCCGGGCATGGGTTGAGCGGTTTGGGTGGCGGCGCGCAGCTGCAAGTCATGCGCGCGGATGGTGTTGTCTTCGCACAGGGTCATGGCGCGTTCGAGGATGTTTTCGAGTTCGCGGACGTTGCCGGGGAAGGGATAGTCGTTGAGGCTTTTCTGTGCGTCGGGGGTGATTCTCGGCGTGTCGATGCCAATCTGCCGGGCTAGCTTGCCCAGGGTGTGTTCGACCAGTTGGGGGATGTCCTCGGGGCGTTCTCGCAGGGGCGGGACGTGTAGCTCGATGACGTTGATGCGGTAGTAGAGGTCCTGGCGGAATTTGCCGTCTTCGACCAGCGTGGCGAGATTCTTGTGGGTGGCGCTGAGGATGCGCACGTCGACCGGGATCTCCGTGGCCGAGCCGACCGGGCGCACGGCCTTTTCCTGGATTGCGCGCAGTAGCTTGACCTGCATGTGCAGGGGCAGGTCGGCGACCTCGTCAAGGAACAGGGTGCCGCCTTCGGCGGCCTGGAACAGTCCGTCCTTGTCGGCCACGGCGCCGGTGAAGCTGCCTTTCTTGTGGCCGAAGAATTCGCTTTCCATCAGTTCGTCGGGAATGGCGCCGCAGTTGACGGGCACGAAGGGTTGGTTGGCGCGTGGTCCCTTGTTGTGGATCAGGCGGGCGACCAGTTCCTTGCCGGTGCCGGATTCGCCGCTGATGTAGATGGGCGCCTGGCTGCGCGCCACCTTGGCGATGGTGGCGCGGGTGCGCCGCATGGCCTCGGAGTTGCCCAGCAGTTCGTGGCGCGAGCGGCGGTCCAGGCGTGGCTGGCTCTCGGAGACCTTGAGTGCGGTGTTGACCAGGTTGCGCAGGATGTGCAGGTCCACCGGCTTGGAGACGAAATCGAAGGCGCCGGCCTTGAGGGCGCGGATGGCCCATTCCATGTTGCCGTGAGCGGTGATCACCGCCACCGGGGTCTTGGGGTGGTGGGCGGTGATGTGCTCGACCAGTTCGATGCCGTTGCCGTCCGGCAGCTTCATGTCGGTGAGGCAGAGGTCGAAGCGGTGCTGTGACAGCAGTTCGCGGGCCTCGGCCAGATCCGCCGCCGCGCGGGTCTCGATGTCCATCCGTCCCAGGGTCAGCTCCAGGAGTTCGCGGATGTCGGGTTCGTCGTCGACGATGAGGGCGAGTGAGGGCGGTGTCATGGCTGGCTGGCGTATGTCCGGGTATCGGCAAATTCTATACGAAAACAGCTGCCGCCGGTGGGGACGGCGATATAGCTGAGGCGGGCGCCGTTGCCTTCGCAGAGTTCCCGGGCGATGTAGAGCCCCAGTCCCGAGCCCTTGGCGTCGGTGGTGAAGAAGGGTTCGAAGATGTGTTGCACGTCCGCCGGGGCGATGCCGGGGCCGTGGTCGATGACGTCGAGCACGGCATGGCTGCTGCCGGGTTGTTGTCCGCCGTGCAGTGTCAGCCTGGGTTGACGGGGATGGTCACGGCTGTAGCGCAGGCCGTTCTGGCACAGGTTCCAGAGAACCTGGTGGAACTGGGAGGCATCCATGCGCACGGTGATGTCGGCGGGCTCGACGTGGATGCTGATGTCCTCCGGGGCGCAGCCCTGGCTGAGGGTGAATTCGGTGATGAACTGCGTTAGCCAGTCCTTGAGTGGCAGATCCTCGGGCCTGGCGCGGTCGCGGCGGCTGAGCTGCAGCACGTTTTCGATGATGTCGTTCACACGCGTGGTGTTGCTGTGGATGATCTCCAGCAGGCGGCGGTCCGAGGGGTTGTCCGGCACCGCCTCGGCGAGCAGCTGTTCGGCGTGGCTGATGGCCCCCAGCGGGTTGCGGATTTCGTGGGCGATGCTGGCGGTGAGGCGGCCCAGGGAGGCCAGCTTCATCTGCTGGGCCTGCTGTGCCATGCGCGCGGTATCCTCGAGGAAGATCAGGGTGCCGGCCTGCTCATCGCTGCCCAGGGCGGTGAAGCTGGGCAGAAGGTCGGTGGACTGCCCGCCGCTGCGGAAGATGCGTGGCTCGCTGAGCGTGTGATGCCGCCAGGCGTCCAGCTGTTCGGCCAGTTCCGGCGACACCACTTTCAGGCTCCGGGTGGTGGTGCTCCGGGATGGCAGGCCCAGCATGTGCCAGGCGGACTCGTTCATCAGGCGGATGCGGCTGTGCGCATCGACGACGATGATGCCCGACTGCATGCGCTGGATGACGTGCTGGTTGAGCTGTGCCAGATTGGCCAGGTCGACGCCACGCCGGGCGGCCAGCTCTTCGCTTTCGCGGATGCGGGTGGAAAGCACATGGGCGAGAAAGGCGGTGGCAAACAGGGTGGCGCCGAGGATGCCGGCCTGGGTGTAATTGGCGGGCAGGGTCTGCGAGATCTGCGCATAGACCTGTTCCGCCAGCACCGCCAGCGTGGCGATGGCGGCAAACAGGATCGAGGTTCGGCCGCCCAACAGCAGGCTGTTGCCGGCGATGGCCACCACCAGCAGCATGCCCAGCCCGGAGGCGATGCCGCCGCTGGCGCGCATCAAGAGGGTCAGGGCGATGATGTCCAGCACCACCAGGCCGTAGGTCAGGTGCTGGAAATTGAGCCAGCGCCAGTGGATGGCAAAACTGGCGACGCTGGCCAGCAACAAATAGACGATGCTGACGGCGATGAACAGGCGCGGGTCATGGTTGCCCAGCTGCGGCAGATTGGTTTCGAAGTAATAGGAGCTGACGAACAGCGACGCCAGCAGGATGCGATACAGATTCAGATAGCGCAGGGGGCGCCAGATGCGGTCGGCATCTAGGCCGGGTAGGCTGTCGGGTGAGGAGAATGCGGACATAAACTTGGCCTTACGGTTCCCGCCTTGCCGGGCCTTAATCACGGCCGGCATCGCGATGCTGTGGAGAACAGTAAAAGTCTTCCCCCCGAGTCAGTGCCTGCTCGCGCGGGACGTGCACCCCGCAGCGTCGGCAGGCGACGGTTTCGACGTAGTGTTCCAGCGGCCGTGGCGCCCTGGCGCGGGGCTTGAAATACAGCCGCCGGATCAGGGCGATGGCCAGCCAGGCGGCGAGGCCGATAATGAGAAAGCGGAAGAAAGGCATGGGGTGGATTATACGGATCGGGCGCGGCTTTTGTCTGTGCTATGTTTGGCAGGGATATAAACGATACGGAGAGGTATGTGCCCGGTAAGACATTGAAAGTTCTGGTAGTGGATGACACCGAGGTCAACCTGAGCCTGTTCGACAAGTTCATCCGCCGCATGGGGCACGAGACGGTTTCCGCCACCAATGGCCTGCAAGCGGTGGCGCGTTTCGAGGAATGCCGCCCGGACCTGGTGCTGATGGACGTGATGATGCCGGAAATGGACGGCTACGAAGCCACGCGGCGCATCCGCACCCTGTGTAATGAAAACTGGGTACCCATCATCTTCATGAGCGCCAAGGTCTCCGTCGATGACCAGGTCATGGGCCTGGAGGCCGGTGGCGACGACTACCTCACCAAGCCGGTCAACCTGAAGATCCTCGCCGCCAAGATCACCGCCATGCAGCGCATCGCCGAGATGCAGCAGGCGCTGGAAGAAACCGCCAGCGAGCTGCAGCGTTACCGCGACAACGCCGAGCAGGAGATGCTGCTGGCGACCCGCCTGATGGCGCGCATCACCCGCAGCGCCAGCCTCGCCGACCCCCTGCTCAAGGCCTGGACCCTGCCCGCCGTGCACATGAGCGGCGACCTGGTGGCCGCCGCCCGGCCCTTCGATGGCCGCCTCTACGTCCTGCTGGCCGATGCCACCGGCCACGGCCTGCCGGCGGCGCTGATGCAGATGCCGGTCTCGCAGACCTTTTATGACATGGCCCAGGCCGGCTACAGCGTCTCCAGCATCGTCACCGCCATGAACCGGCAGCTGCGCGCGCTGATGCCGCGGGACCGTTTCGTCGCCGCCACCGTGGTGGCCTTCGATGAATGCAACCGGCTGTTCGAGGTGTGGAACGGCGGCAACCCCGAGGCGCTGCTGGTGGACGACAGCGCCGGCATCATCCACCGCTTTGTGCCCTGCTCGCCACCGCTGGGCATCGTCGGTGAAGGCGACTTCGATGCGCGCACCGAGATCCTGCAAGTGGCCGGCGGCGCGGAGCTGCTGCTGTATTCCGACGGCGTGCTGGATGCCGATGATGCGCGGGGAAACACCTTTGATGAGGACGGGCTGGCCATGGCCATCGACGGGCGGGGCGAGCCGAGTGTCTGTGGACGCGTTGCCACGGCGCTGCAGGCGCACCTCGGCGAGCGCCACGGCCAGGATGACATCAGCGTGGTGGGCATACGCTGCCCCGCGCCGGATCGGTCAGACCGGAGCTAGTCCGACGCCAGCCGGTGCGCCGGGGTTGGGGGGAAGGCAGTCGCTGGCGGGTTTCATGTCACCCCACTATCTCTTGCAAGCTTTCCCGCAATGCTTTTTGGTCACCTTTCCCTAATCGTCCCATGGCCTTGATGACCAGGTTTTTTTCGAGGGTGGTGATGACGGGCTTGATGGCGGAGGGCTTGAGCAGCCCCGCTTCTTGCCACTGTTGAACAATCACTTCACCAATGGTCGATGTCGGCCTGATCTGTGAAGTCACCGCCATGATGATCAGGTCGGGCCGCGAGGTATTGTAGACTTCGGAGCTGATTACCACCGCCGGACGTTTCTTGCTGCTGGACTGATCGGTGAATGGAAACGGCACCAGGATGATGTCGCCGAACTCAAAGGGCGTCATAAACGGCATCGTCCGGGTTGTTCCACACCTGATCAAAACTTTGCTCGGCGGTTTTTGTGGCGGCGCGTGTCAATTGCCGGTCCTGATCCCGTTGCCTGATGAAGTCGATAAAGTCTTCGACTTCCGCGACGCGTTCCGGTGACAGGGTTTCGAGCTTGTCGATCAACGCATGTATGTGGTCGCGTTCTGTGGCCATGATGAAATTTCCTCGTGTCCAGCCAATGGTGTGCCAGGCCCTGGCGGCGTGGAGCAGGTTGCCGATGCCTGGTCCCCGAACAGGCTCTTGCCGTCATCCTGAATCCGCGGATTCAGGATAATCAAAGCCGGGCGTAAGCACCCTGAAACAGACGACTAGATACTACCTGAATTCGTGAGTTCAGGTATTGCTGTCCGGCAGATGGCGATTGTCGCAGAATCAGCCCGACGCCAGCCGGTGCGCCCGGCGCGTGGTTTCCGGCAGGCGGTAGCGGGTGGTGCAGCGCAGCACATAATCGATGGCCGTTTGCAGGTCGATGCGATGCCCCACGGAGACGTACAGCGGGCTGACGCCGTCGCGGGTGCGCAGCACGGCGCCGATGACGTCACCCTTGTCCATCAGTGGCGTCCAGCTGCCCTTTTTCACGCCGGGTTCGTCGTGGCTGCCGATCAGCCGCGACTTGGCGACACCGATGGTGGGCAGCCCTGTCAGCACGCCGAGGTGGCAGGCAATGCCGAAGCGGCGCGGATGGGCCAGGCCCTGGCCGTCGCAGAGGATGAGGTCGGGTGGGGTGGCGAGTCTGGCCAGGGCCGCCAGCAGCGCCGGAATCTCCCGGAAGGACAGATAGCCGGGGATGTAGGGGAAGCGGGTCGGCTGGCGGGCGATGGCCTGTTCGGCGACATCCAGTTGGGGGAAGCGCAGCACGGCGATGGCCGCGCGCGTGATGGTGCCCTTTTTCTCGAAGCCAACGTCTGCGCCGGCCACGAGGTCGACGGTGCCGAGGGCGTTTTCGGTGATCACCTGGGCGCGCAGCCGCTCCTGTATCGCGCGGGCCTCGGCGACGTTTTTCGGCCAGTCGATGGGTTGTGCCGCTTTCATGGTCTGGTGCGGGCGCCGATGCGCCTGCCCTGGATCCGTCGGTTCAGGTCTACCACATCAGGTCGTCGGGGATCTTGTAATCGGCGTAGGGATCGTCCTCGCGGGTCTCGCTGTCGCCACGCTGGCCGCACAGGATGATGCACTGTTCGTCGCGCTGACGGATCTTTTCCGCCACCGCCAGTGGCACCAGCGCGTAGCCGTCGTCCAGCCTGGCGATGGCCAGGCGGCCGGCCGCGAGCTGCGCGTGCACCTGGGGCGAGACATGCAGACGCTTGACCAGCGTGGCGTCGGTGAAATGGTAGGCCACGTCGCCGTCGCCGTGCTCGATGCGGTTGGTCAGGATCAGCTGGCGGATCTGTGCGGCGATGGCCTTGCGCTCGGCCGCTTCCTTGCGCTGCTGGTTCAGCTGCCGGTCGCGCTCGGCCTTTTCCGCCAGCGCCTGCCGGGCCAGCAGGGTGGCCTCGCCCAGGGGCGCGGGCGCGCCTTTCTTGCCTTTCTGTTTCTTGTTCTTGTATTGGCCCTGCTTGACCTTCCTGGCCTTCTTTTCATCCACCAGGCCGGTTTTTTTCAGCTGTTCGAAAAGTGAGTTTGCCATCGGGCGTGCTCCGCTGTCGTGTCTGTTGTTTCGGCGCCCCGGCGGGCGTCAGGCGTTCAGCATGTCACAACCTGCGCGCATGGGGCAAAGCGGAAATCGAGGAAGGATATGGCGGATGACTGGCTGAATGGTCGGCGTGAGAGGATTTGAACCTCCGACCCCTTCGTCCCGAACGAAGTGCGCTACCAGGCTGCGCTACACGCCGATAATGAATGAAAGCTAGAAAGTGCGACTGACCGAGAAATCTGCGAGGGTTTTCAATGCGTCAGCGTAGATGGAGGGGGGGATGCCGTGCAGGCATGCGATGGCCTTGTCGGCCTCCTCCCTCGCTTTGCGCGCAGTGTACGCGATGGCGTCGGTGGATTCAATGGCGGCGGTGACGGCGTCGATGTGCTCGCGGCCACCCGCTTCGATGGCCTGGCGAATGAGCGCGGTCTGCTCGGCGGTGCCCTGTTGCATGGCACGGATCAGCGGCAGGGTCGGCTTGCCCTCGGCGAGGTCGTCGCCGACGTTCTTGCCCATTTCCTCCGCCGAGGCGCTGTAGTCGAGCACGTCGTCGATGAGCTGGAAGGCGGTGCCCAGGTGCATGCCGTAGCGGGCCATGTCTCGCTCCACCTCGGCGTCGGCATCGCAGAGCACGGCGCCGAGCTGGGTGGCGGCCTCGAACAGCTTGGCGGTCTTGCAGTGGATCACGTCCAGGTAGCGTTGCTCGCTGGTGTCCGGGTCATTGCAGTTGAGCAGCTGCATGACCTCGCCCTCGGCGATGACGTTGGTGGCGTCGGCGAGGATCTGCATCACGCGCAGGCTGTTGCTCTCCATCATCATCTGGAAGGCGCGCGAATAGAGGAAGTCGCCCACCAGCACCGCGGCCTCGTTGCCCCAGCGGGCGTTGGCCGTCTCGTTGCCGCGGCGGCGGTCCGAGGCGTCGACCACGTCATCGTGCAGCAGGGTGGCGGTGTGGATGAATTCCACCACCGCGGCGAGGTTGAAGTGCTGTTCGCCGTCATAGCCGAAGGCGCGCGCCGACAGCAGCACCAGCAGCGGGCGCAGGCGCTTGCCTCCGCTGTTGATGATGTAGTTGCCGAGTTGATTGACCAGCGCGACGTCCGAGTACAGGCGCCTTTCAATCAGCCGGTTGACGGTGGCCATGTCCTCGTGGGCCAGGTCGTTGACGGCATCGATATCGAGGACGGCTTGTTGTGGCTTGGGGATTTTGAGCATCTTTAATTCTGTCGGGCCCTGTTGCTCGGCCCGTTTCCTCGGGGGGCCTATTATGGGGTTTGACGCGCTGTCGTGTAAACGCTAGAATTCGCGGTCTTTTGTGGCAGGCGCCCTGTGTGGGCAGTAGCTGGAGACGCACTAAATGTACGCGGTAATCAAAACCGGTGGCAAGCAATACAAGGTTTCCGAGGGTCAGACCCTCAAGGTCGAGAAGATTGCAGCCGAAGAAGGCGCAACCATCGAGATCGATCAGGTGTTGATGATTGCCGATGGCGAGAACATCACGGTCGGCGCACCGATGGTCGAGGGCGGCAAGGTCACGGCGACCGTCAAGTCGCACGGTCGTGGCAAGAAGATCGAGATCATCAAGTTCAACCGTCGCAAGCACTATCGCAAGCAGATGGGTCATCGTCAGTCCTACACCGAACTGCAGATTACCGGCATTTCAGCCGGCTGATCACGGATTCAAGGAGTAATTCACCATGGCACATAAAAAGGCAGCCGGTAGTACACGCAACGGCCGCGATTCGGAATCCAAACGCCTTGGCGTCAAGCGCTACGGCGGCGAGCAGGTGCGCGCCGGCAACATCCTGGTGCGCCAGCGCGGCACCAAGTTTCATCCCGGAAACAATGTCGGCCGCGGTCGCGACGACACCCTGTTTGCGACCTCGGATGGCGCGGTGGTGTTCGAGATCAAGGGTCCGAAGAAGCGTCAGTTCATCAGCGTGGTGCCCGCCGAAGCCTGAAGGCTCGCAGCAATACGGTTGACGAAAAGCCCCGCTCGACGGGGCTTTTTCGTATGTGGTCAAATGCGCCGTGGGGCGTGGTTTTTTTCATGTGGGAGCGCCTTCAGGCGCGACGCATCAGGGCCGGCATTCCGGTCGCGCCTGAAGGCGCTCCTACAGGTTTTCCCTCGGACAACAGTCAGCAGGAGCAGGGTGATGAAATTCGTCGATGAGGCAACAATCCGCGTGGCGGCCGGTGACGGTGGCAATGGCTGCGTCAGCTTTCGGCGCGAGAAATACATCCCCAAGGGCGGCCCGGACGGCGGCGACGGCGGCGACGGCGGCAGCGTCTACCTGCTTGCCGACAGCGGCCTGAACACCCTGGCGGACTTCCGCTTCCAGCGTGACTACCGCGCCCAGCGCGGGCAGAACGGCATGGGCAGCGACTGCACCGGCCGCAAGGGCGAGGACAAGATCGTCAAGGTGCCCATCGGCACCGTGGTGCACGATGCCGAGACCGGCGAGCTGATCGGCGATCTGGTGGAAGACGGGCAGCTGCTGCTGGTGGCCAAGGGCGGCGTGCATGGCCTCGGCAATGCCCGATTCAAGAGCAGCACCAACCGCGCGCCGCGGCAGAATACCCCGGGCACGCCGGGCGAGGTGCGCCAGCTGGCGCTGGAGATGACGGTGCTGGCCGACGTCGGTCTGCTGGGACTGCCCAATGCCGGCAAGTCGACCCTGATCAGCGTGGTATCGGCGGCGCGCCCCAAGGTGGCCGATTATCCCTTTACCACCCTGTACCCGAACCTCGGCGTGGTCAGCCCCGAGCCGCATCGCAGCTTCGTCATCGCCGATATCCCCGGCGTCATCGAGGGCGCTGCCGAGGGCGCCGGGCTGGGCATCCAGTTTCTCAAGCACCTGTCGCGCACCCGCCTGCTGCTGCACCTGGTGGACGTGGCGCCCATGGACGAGCACGACCCGGCCGACGACGTGCGCACCATCGAGCAGGAGCTGGCCAAGTACAGCGAGGAGCTGGCCGGACGCCCGCGCTGGCTGGTGCTGAACAAGATCGACGTGCTGCCGGCCGACCAGCGCGAGGCGGTGTGCGACGCCATCGTCGAACGCCTCGGCTGGCAGGGGCCGGTGTACCGCATCTCCGCCGCCCAGCGCGAGGGCACCGAGGCGCTGATGTACGACATTCTCAATCATCTCGAGGCCCATGGCCGCGACGCGGCGGTGGCGGGGAGCGGGGCCGACTAGCCATGCGTCAACGCGCCGACCTGAAACAGTCCAGACGCTGGGTGGTAAAGATTGGCAGCGCCCTGCTCACCGCCGATGGCGCGGGGCTGGATCGCGCCGCCATCCACGACTGGGTGACGCAGATGGTTGCCCTGCGCGCGCGCGGCATCGAGCTGGTGCTGGTCTCCAGCGGCGCCGTGGCCGAGGGCATGATGCGCCTGGGCTGGACGTCGCGCCCCCAGGCGCTGCACGAATTGCAGGCCGCCGCCGCCGTCGGCCAGATGGGGCTGGTGCAGGCCTACGAATCCAACTTTCAGCAATACGGCATCCACACCGCGCAGGTGCTGCTGACCCATGACGACCTCTCCGACCGCCAGCGCTACCTGAATGCGCGCAACACCCTGCGCGCGCTGCTCGAATTCGGCGTGCTGCCGGTGGTAAACGAGAACGACACCGTGGTCACCGACGAGATCTGTTTCGGCGACAACGACACCCTGGCGGCGCTGGTGGCCAACCTGGTGGAGGCCGACGCGCTGATCATCCTTACCGACCAGGCCGGCCTGTTCGACCGCGACCCGCGCCGCCACGCCGATGCGCGGCTGCTGCACGAGGCGCGCGCCGGCGACGAGTCGCTGGACGAGATGGTCGGCGGTTCGGCCGGCGAGCTGGGTCGTGGCGGCATGCTCACCAAGCTGCGCGCGGCGCGGCTGGCGGCGCGCTCCGGGGCCGGCACCGTGATCGCCTTCGGCCGCGAGCCCCGCGTGCTGGAGCGCATCGCCGATGGCGAACGGCTCGGCACCCTGTTGCTGCCGGAACAGGAGGCCCAGGCGGCGCGCAAGCAGTGGCTGGCCGGACATCTGCAATTGCGCGGCACGCTGCACCTGGATGCGGGGGCGGTGAAGGTGTTGTGTGAATCCGGCCGCAGCCTGCTGCCGGTGGGCGTGGTGGCGGTGGAGGGTGATTTCCAGCGCGGCGAGGCGGTGGCCTGCGTCGACGAGGCGGGGCGGGAGATCGCCCGCGGCCTGGTGAATTACAGCGCCCGCGACGCGCGCAAGATCATCGGCCGGCCGAGCCGGGAGCTGGCGGCGATCCTCGGCCACGTCGATGAGCCGGAGATGATCCACCGTGACAATCTGGTGTTGGTCTGAGGCGGTCTTCGTTTTCACCACAGAGGCACGGAGATCGCTGGCCTTGATTGAAGGTTGAAACCACTGCCTTCAGGCGCTCAGATTTGTCCGTGATACCTGACGGCAGAACATGGCATGGCTGGTCGCCGGGGTGATGGTCAGCCGGCGTGGCTGAGCCCCTGTGGTGGACAATGTTTCGAACCCACAGGCACAAAAAAGCCGCTCGGTGAGCGGCTTTTTCGATGTGGTCTCGAAACAACCTTACATCGCGCGGATACGGCTGTTCAGGCGACTCTTGTGACGGGCGCCCTTGTTGGCGCTGATCAGGCCCTTGCCGGCGGTGCGGTCGATGAGGGGCACGGCGGCCTTGTACAGGGTTTCCGCCTCTTCCTTGTTGCCGGCCTCGATGGCGTAGACGACTTTCTTCACCGCGGTGCGGAAGGCAGAGCGGGCGCTGGCGTTGCGCTGGCGGTGGGTTTCCGCCTGGCGGGCGCGTTTTCTGGCTTGTGCGGAATTGGCCAAGGTCTTGACTCCGTAATGTTCAGTAGATGCTGTTCGTTCGTCGGGCGTGGCCCGAAAGGCCGCATACTATGCGTGTTTTGGCGCCGCTTGTCAATCGTTTGCGGGGCGCTTTTTGTGATGGCGCGGGGCGCGGCGTGAGGGTTTTCCGGCGGCCTGTTAAGATGCCTAGCCATGACCGACGATACCCTTGCCGACGACCCCGCCGCATGAGTCTGCTCCGCTCCACCGCCGTGGTCAGCGCCATGACCACGCTGTCGCGCGTCCTCGGTCTGGTGCGCGACATGGTGTTCGCGCGGGTGTTCGGCGCCGAGGCGGGCACCGACGCCTTCTTCATCGCCTTCAAGATCCCCAATTTTCTGCGCCGCCTGTTTGCCGAGGGGGCCTTTTCGCAGGCCTTCGTGCCGGTGCTCACGGAATACAAGACGCAGCGCGAGCAGGACGAGGTCAGCGAGCTGATCCGCCACACCGCCGGCACCCTGGCCGGGGTGCTGTTCGTGATCACGGCGCTGGCGGTGCTGGCGGCGCCGCTGCTGACCCTGTTGTTTGCGCCCGGCTTCGTCGACGAGCCGGCGCGTTTCATGCTCACCGCCGACATGCTGCGCATCACCTTTCCCTACCTGCTGTTCATTTCGCTCACCGCGCTGATGGGCAGTGTGCTCAACTGTTACGGGCGTTTCGCGGTGCCGGCCTTCACCCCGGTGCTGCTCAACGTGACGCTGATCTCGGTGGCGCTGTGGGTGGCGCCGCACTTCGAGCGCCCGGTGGTGGCGTTGGCCTGGGGCGTGTTCGTCGCCGGCGTCGCGCAGCTGCTGTTCCAGTTGCCCTTCGTGCTGCGCCTGGGCTTGTTGCGCCTGCCGCGCTGGGGCTGGCGGCATTCCGGCGTGCGGCGCATCGGCACGCTGATGCTGCCGGCCATCTTCGGCTCCTCGGTGGCGCAGATCAATCTGCTGTTCGACACCATCATCGCCTCGTTTCTGGTCGCCGGCTCGGTGTCCTGGCTGTATTACTCGGACCGCCTGGTGGAGTTTCCCCTCGGTGTGTTCGGCATTGCCCTGGCCACGGTGATCCTGCCCAGCCTGTCGCAGAAACATGCCGACGCCGACCCCGCGGCCTTTTCCCGCACCCTGGACTGGGCCCTGCGCTGGGTGCTGCTGATCGGTGCGCCGGCCATGCTGGGCCTGGCGCTGCTGGCCGGGCCGCTGCTGGTGACGCTGTTCAACTACGGCGAGTTCGATGGCCATGATGTCGAGATGTCGCGCCTGAGCCTGGTGGCCTACAGTCTCGGCCTGCTGGGCTTCATCGCCGTGAAGGTGCTTGCGCCCGGCTATTATGCCCGGCAGGATACGCGCAGCCCGGTGCGCATCGGCATCATTGCCATGCTGGCCAACATGGGCCTGAACCTGCTGTTCGTGCTGCCCATGGTGTGGCTGGATATGGTGGGCCCGCACAGCGGCCTGGCATTGGCCACCTCCTGCTCGGCGTTTCTCAACGCGGGTCTGCTCTATCGCGGCCTGCGCCGGGAAGGGGTGCTGCGCCCCGTGCCGGGCTGGGGGCGGCTGTTTCTGCAGGTGGCCGCGGCCAGCGTGGCGATGTTTGGGTTGCTGTGGTGGGGCGCGGGCGGGCTGGATGTCTGGCAGGCGCGCGATGCGACGGCGCGCGTTGGCTGGCTGCTGATCTGGGTGATGGCCGGCGGCGGTTGCTATTTTCTGACCTTGCTGCTGGTGGGGGTTCGGCCGCGGCAGTTTCTCCGCGTCTCGACGGCGGCCGGCGGCGAATCGGGATGAATCGGCAGTTCGCAGTGAACTTTGTGCCCCCGATATGAACTGAATAGGTTCACTGATTGCAACTATTCGGCCCACCACAGGGGCACGGGGTTCACGGAGAAATGAAATTCCAAGCTGCCGGGGCAGGCCACATCGCCACCCGGCATTGCCTCCCACTGATGCATTCTCTGTGCCTCTGTGGTGAGTAGATACCACTGATTTTGATAAACAGGAGATCGACCATGAAATATTCCTTGTTGTTGACCGTTGGTGCCGCCAGCCTGCTGGCCGGCTGTTCCAAGAACGACGATTTCACGCCCGCCGTGGGCATGAATGGCGAGGCCATTTTCCAGGCCGCCTGCGCCGAGTGTCACCAGGCCGATGGCGAGGGTTACTATTTCGAGTTGTCGCGTACCTCGGACGTTGGCAAGACGGTGCGTGGCGGTGGGCTGATGATGCCGGCCTTCCCCAATATCCAGGGCGAGGCGCTGCGCTCGCTGACGGATTACGTGATGGCGCACAGCCGCATGGCCGAGTAGTCCGGACGCCTCGATGCAGGTCATCCGCGGCAGCCACAACCTGCGCCCCGAGCACCGGGGCTGCGTGGCCACCATCGGCAATTTCGACGGTGTGCACCTCGGTCACCAGGCGGTGCTGGGGCAGCTGGCGGAGAAGGCCGACGCGCTGGGTCTGCCGCTGGCGGTGGTCACCTTCGAGCCGCAGCCGCAGGAGTATTTCCGGCCCGATACCGCGCCGCCGCGCCTGACGCGCCTGCGCGAAAAGGTGCAGGCGCTGCGGCGCTATGCCGTGGACCGGCTGCTGGTGCTGCGCTTCGATGCCGCCTTCGCCGCCCAGGAGCCGCAGGCCTTCATCGATGGCGTGCTGGTCGACGGTCTCGGCGTGCGGCATCTGGTGATCGGCGACGACTTCCGCTTCGGCCGCCAGCGCGCCGGCGATTTCGACATGTTGCGGCGCGCCGGCCGCGAGCACGGCTTCGAGGTGGTCAACATGCACACCTTCAGCCTCGACGCCGCGCGCGTCAGCAGCACCCGGGTGCGCGCGGCGCTGGCCGCGGGCGATCTCAACGCGGCCGAGAAGCTGCTCGGCCGCCCCTACCGCATGAGCGGCCGCGTGGCCCACGGCGACAAGCTGGGCCGCGCCCTCGGTTTCCCCACCGCCAACATCCACCTCCACCGCCAGGCCACGCCGCTGCGCGGGGTGTTCGCGGTGGAGCTGTACGGCGTCCACGGCGAGCCCCTGTCCGGGGTCGCCAATCTCGGCACGCGGCCCACCGCCGGCGGCCTGCGCACCCTGCTGGAGGTGCACCTGTTCGACTTCGACCGTGACATCTACGGCGCCCAGGTGCAGGTGGAGTTCCTGCACAAGCTGCGCGACGAGCGGCGTTTCGATTCCCTCGATGCCCTCAAGGCGCAGATCGCCCTCGATGCGCAACAGGCGCGGGATTTTTTGCTCGCCGGCTGACATCAACCGGGACAGGGGGGCGCGTGAGCCTGTAAAATAGCCCGTTTCAGCGCGCCGCGCCCGACCATCGTCCGACCATCGAGAGAAGCCCGTGACCGACTACAAAGCCACCCTCAACCTGCCCCAGACCGATTTTCCCATGCGCGGCAACCTGGCCCGGCGCGAGCCGGAGATGCTGGCCCGCTGGCAGTCCATGGATCTCTACGCCCGCCTGCGTGCCCGCGGCGAGGGCCGCGACAAGTTCATCCTCCACGACGGCCCGCCCTACGCCAACGGCGACATCCACATCGGCCACGCGGTCAACAAGGTGCTCAAGGACATCATCGTCAAGGCCAAGACCCTGAGCGGCTTCGACGCGCCTTATGTGCCCGGCTGGGACTGCCACGGCCTGCCCATCGAGCTGAACGTGGAGAAGAAGGTGGGCAAGGCCGGCGTCAAGGTGGAGCCGCGGGTGTTCCGCCAGGCCTGCCGCGACTATGCGCAAAAGCAGGTGGACGGGCAGCGCGCCGACTTCCAGCGCCTTGGCGTGTTCGGCGACTGGGACAATCCCTACCTGACCATGGACTTCCAGTACGAGGCGGACATCATCCGCACCCTCGGTCGCATCATCGAGGCCGGCCACCTGCACAAGGGCGCCAAGCCCGTGCACTGGTGCACCGACTGCGGTTCGGCGCTGGCCGAGGCCGAGGTGGAGTACGAGGACAAGACCTCCACCGCCATCGACGTGCGCTTCGCGGTGCTCGACGAGCCGGCCCTGTGGGCGCGCTGCCATCACGTCGAGGGTCACACCGGCGAGGGGCCGGTGTCGGTGGTGATCTGGACCACCACCCCCTGGACCCTGCCCGCCAACCAGGCGGTGGCGGTGCACCCGGAGCTGGACTACGTGGTGGTGCAGAGCGAGGGCGAGCAGGGCCCGGAGCGCCTGATCCTCGCCGAGGCCCTGCTCAAGGACGTGATGGCGCGCTGGGAGCGGGACGGCTTGTTCGTGGAGAGCCGCGTGGTGGCCTACTGCCGCGGCGCCGACCTGGAGGGCCTCAAGCTGGGCCATCCCTTCTATGCGCGCGAGGTGCCGGTGATCCTCGGCGAGCACGTCACCACCGAGTCCGGCACCGGCTGTGTGCACACCGCCCCCGGTCACGGCCAGGAGGACTTCGTGGTGGGACAGAAGTACCACCTGCCGGTGGACAACCCGGTGGGCGGCGACGGTGTGTTCCTGCCGGACACCGAGCTGTTCGCCGGCGAGCACGTGCTCAAGGCCAACCCCCACGTGGTGGAGGTGCTGCGCGCCAAGGGCGCGTTGGTGCACGAGGCGGCCCTGCGCCACAGCTATCCGCACTGCTGGCGCCACAAGACACCGATCATCTTCCGCGCCACGCCGCAGTGGTTCATCAGCATGGACCAGGCCGGTCTGCGCGACACCGCCCTGGTCGAGATCCGCAACACCCGCTGGATCCCGGACTGGGGCCAGGCGCGCATCGAGGGCATGGTGTCGGGACGGCCCGACTGGTGCATCTCGCGTCAGCGCACCTGGGGCGTGCCCATCGCCCTGTTCGTGCACCGCCAGACCGGCAAGCTGCACCCGCGCAGTGCTGCGCTGATCGAGCAGGTGGCCCAGCGCGTGGAGGCCGAGGGCATCGACGCCTGGTTCGAACTGGACCCCGCCGAGCTGCTCGGCGAGGAGGCCGCCGACTATGACAAGGTCACCGACACCCTGGACGTGTGGTTCGACTCCGGCGTCAGCCACGCCTGCGTGCTGGACCGCCGCGAGCAACTGCGCCGCCCCGCCGATCTCTACCTGGAGGGCTCCGACCAGCACCGCGGCTGGTTCCAGTCCTCGTTGCTCACCTCGGTGGCGATCACCGGCAAGGCGCCCTACCGCAGCGTGCTCACCCATGGCTTCACGGTGGACGCCAAGGGCCAGAAGATGTCCAAGTCGAAGGGCAACACGGTGGCGCCGCAGAAGGTGGTCAACAGCCTCGGCGCCGACATCCTGCGCCTGTGGGTGGCCGGCGCCGACTACCGCAACGAGATGAGTGTCTCCGACGAGATCCTCAGGCGCACCGCCGACGCCTACCGCCGCATGCGCAACACCGCGCGCTTCCTGCTCGCCAACCTCAACGGCTTCGACCCCGGCGAGCATCTGCTGCCGGTGGAAGAGATGCTGGCGCTGGACCGCTGGGCGGTGGCGCGCACCGCCCAACTGCAAATGGAGATCGTCGAGGCGTTCGACAGCTACGATTTCCACCACATCCACCAGAAGCTGCACAACTTCTGCAATGTCGAACTGGGCGGCTTCTACCTCGACATCATCAAGGACCGTCAATACACCACCCAGGCCGACAGCCGCGCGCGGCGTTCCTGCCAGACCGCCATGCACCACATCATCGAGGCCATGGTGCGCTGGATGGCGCCCATCCTCAGCTTCACCGCCGAGGAGATCTGGGCGAGCATGCCCGGTGCGCGCGGTGACTCGGTGTTCCTTGAGGAATGGTACACGCTGTCGGAACACGCCGAACATCCCGAACTGGGCCTGGCCTTCTGGGCCCAGGTGCAGGAGGTGCGCGAGGCGGTGGGCAAGGAGCTGGAGCAGCTGCGTGTGGCCGGTGGCATCGGCTCCTCGCTGGACGCCGAGGTGGACCTGTATTGCGGTGAGGAGATCTTCCAGCGTCTTGCGCACCTCGGCGACGAACTGCGCTTCGTGCTCATCACCTCCGAGGCGCGCCTGGCGCGTGACACGGCAAAGACCGATGACGCTGTCCACTATACCCTCACCAGCAACGACGAACTGTGGGTGGCGGTGGCCCCCTCGGCCCATGCCAAGTGCGTGCGCTGCTGGCACCACCGCGCCGACGTGGGCGCCGACCCGGCCCATCCCGAACTGTGCGGGCGCTGCGTGGAAAACATCGAAGGCGCCGGCGAAAAGCGGCGCTTTGCCTGAGGCGGGATGTTGTCGGGTTTGAAATTACAAACGCAAAGGCGCAAAGGCGCAGAGGGCGCAAAGGCAATAAATGAAGGAAAAAACAGCAGCCATTCTTTCGCCTTCTGCGGAAATGCGCCCAGGGCCTGGGAGCGAATCATTGTGCGAGTGAGAATGGGGTTCTTTGCGGCCTCTGCGCCTCTGCGCCTTTGCGTTGAAAAAAGGGTTCCGGCATGAGCCTGTCCAACCTTAAATGGCTGTTGTTGTCGGCACTGGTGGTGGCGCTGGACCTGTGGACCAAGTCACTGGCCAGCGAGCACCTGGTGTATCACCAGCCGCTGCCGGTGTTCCCCGGCTTCAATCTGACCCTGATGCACAACGAGGGCGCGGCGTTCAGTTTCCTCAGCTCGGCGGGCGGCTGGCAGCGCTGGTTCTTCGCCATCATCGCCGCCGTGGTGAGTGTGGTCATCGTCGTCTGGCTGGCGCGTCTCAGGCCCGGCCAGCGCTGGCTGGCGCTGGCCCTGGCACTGATCCTCGGCGGCGCGCTGGGCAATCTGTGGGACCGGCTGACGCTGGGTTACGTGGTGGACTTCATTCAGGTGTATTACCGGGATTGGTACTGGCCGACTTTCAATATCGCCGATTCGGCGATCACGGTGGGGGCGGTGATGTTGGTGCTGGACAGCCTGTTCGACCGTCACCCTGAGATGGACCAAAAGACATGAATGACGATGCCACGGTGATCGGCCCCGACAGTGAAGTGTTGATGCATTTCACCCTGAGAATGGAGGGAGGCATGGTGGTTGAAAGCAGTCGTGAGAGTGAACCCCTGCAGTTTCGCATGGGGGATGGCTCCCTGGTCAGCGGCCTTGAGCGGGCCTTGTACGGTCTGCGCCGGGGGAGTGTACAGACGCTGGAAATCGAGCCCCAGGATGCCTTTGGCTTTCCCGATCCGGCCAACGTGCATGCCCTGTCGATACATGATTTCCCCCATGACATGTCGCTAGAGGCGGGCCTGATCGTCAATTTCACCACCCCGACTGGCGACGAACTCCCGGGCACGGTGGTGGAAGTGGATGACGAGCAGGTGCTGGTGGATTTCAATCACCCCCTGTGTGGCCATGCGATAAGTTTCGAGGTGGAGATACTGGCGGTCTCCAATTGTCCGCAAGTTGCGGAAGACTAGCCAATGCCTGAATCTGCGGGTTCGGGTGGCAGCAAAGGGTAACGAGAAATAGTCATGATGCAGATTCAACTGGCCAATCCGCGCGGTTTTTGCGCCGGCGTCAATCGCGCCATCGAGATCGTCGAACGCGCCCTCGACCTGTTTGGTGCGCCCATCTATGTGCGCCATGAGGTGGTGCACAACCGCTATGTCGTGGAGGGTCTGCGTGAGCGCGGCGCCGTTTTTGTCGATGAGTTGCATGAGGTGCCGGCCGGCGCCACGGTCATTTTCAGTGCCCACGGCGTGTCGAAGGCGGTGCGCGAGGAGGCCGAGGCGCGTGCCCTGAAGGTCTTCGATGCCACCTGTCCGCTGGTGACCAAGGTGCACATGGAAGTGGTGCGTCATCAGCAGGCGGGCCAGGAGGTGATACTCATCGGCCACGCCGGCCATCCGGAGGTGGAAGGGACGCTGGGCCAGTACCGGGGTGAAGGCATGTACCTGGTGGAGACGCCGGAGGATGTGCTGAGGCTGGAGGTCAACGACCCGGATCGCCTGGCCTTCGTGACCCAGACCACCCTGTCGCTGGACGACACGGCGCTGGTGATCGACGCCCTGCGCGCGCGTTTTCCCGCCATTGTCGGGCCGAAGAAAAACGACATCTGCTACGCCACGCAGAATCGTCAGGATGCGGTCAAGGCCCTGGCGCGCAATTGCGATCTGGTGCTGGTGGTGGGGTCCGCCAACAGCTCCAACTCCAACCGCCTGCGCGAGCTGGCCGAGCGCCTGGGCAGTGACGCCTACCTCATCGATGACGCCAGCCAGATCCGGCCGGCATGGCTGGTGGGGCGTTCCGCAGTCGGCGTGACGGCTGGGGCCTCGGCGCCGGAAGTGCTGGTCGATGAGGTTATCGAGCGCTTGCAGGCGTTGGGCTGTGACGAGGCGGTGGATGCCGAAGGGCGTGAGGAAACAGTGACGTTTTCACTCCCGCGGGAGTTGCGTTTAGGTGATGAGCCGGGAGGGCAGGTCTCGTAGGGTGGGCAATGCCACCCTTGACCCAAGAATATGAACCCGGCTTTGTGCTTTGTATTGCGCCCTAGGTGGGATGCTTCCAAAGCTGCCGGTGAGCTCAACAACCTCTTCTCAGTGTCTCACGATTGCGTGCGGGCGGGGCTTATTTTATGGGCATAAAATTTATGGGTAAAATGACCAGTCTAAAAAAATGTAACTATTCAGCTCACCACAGAGACACGGAGGTACAGAGAAAGGCTCTTCAGGTTCGTGCCGGAAATGGAATGAAACGCAGAGGCCGCAAAGGCGCAGAGGGCGCAAAGGAAATCCTTTCAGAAAACCTTTGCGCCCTTTGCGCTGGATATCGTGGCCCGGCCTCCGGTGCCAACGTCCCCTGATTCACCACAGAGACACGGTGTTCACTAAGAAATGAAATGCCAGGTCGTCGGGGCAGGCCACATCGCCACCCGGGGCATTGCCTCCCACCGATGCATTCTCTGTGTTCTCTGTGCCTCTGTGGTGAATAGATACAAAAGAATAATATGAATATCGAACCCGTTAATGTCGATGGCGCCCATGAAATTCTCGTCATTGGAACAGCGCTTAAAACAGGCCCAGCAAGAGGACAAAGAACAGTCCGGCGGCAAAGGTTTTGACGGTTACCGATGTGGCCGCAGCCACAATAAATTCCTTTTTCACGATCATTTCCCTTCAAGCAGTTTCTTGCAAAGAGTTCCCGTTGCCGGGGACTGCCGCCCGCGAAGGCGTTCCGGCGTTTCCGGGCACTATTAGACATGACGGGCATGACGGTGCAATGGCAGAACCAGGCAGCCTGGCGCATCCGGCCATGAATAATGTGCAATGGTGGGCAGTGCCCACCCTACGGCTGCTGATCTGTTTCATGGGCGTGCGGGCGTACGGTGGATCTGGTGGCGGGAAATTGTCCGCAAATGAACGCAAATTCACGCCTGCGTTATTCGTGTCCATTGGCGTTCATTCGCGGGCTGACTGCTTCTCTCGACAGCGGGCGTAGTCTCGCAGGGTAGGCAGTAGTGCCCACCGGGCAGGCTACCGGCCGCCCTTTGGTGGACAGTGCCCCCCCTGGCTGTTTACCAGTTGCCGGTCTTTCTGCCGACCGAATCTATGGTGAGCGGGCCGTCCGGAATCTGTCTGCCTTGAGGTGTGGCGGTAAGTACCACACAGGTGGCGATACCGGCGCCGCAGCTGTTGGCGGTAATGACATAGAGGCCGTTCGGGGTGGTGACGGGAACGGTCAAATTCAGGGCTGTGTCCAAGTTGATGGTATAGGTCATATTGCGGCTGAAGTAGTTTTGCTGCCTGGCGAGAATGTCCAGGAGCAGTGTTTGGGCTTCCGTGCGGTTGGTTTTCAGCACATGGTTCTGATAACTGGGATAGGCGATGCTGGCCAGAATGCCGATGATGGCCAGGGTGATGAGCAGTTCGATGAGGCTGAACCCCTGGCCTGGACAAGATTGGCGTATGTCTGTTTTCATGTGCGGCTGTTTTCTCCTTGGGTCTGTCAGGTCTGATTTGCCGTGTGGAATCTGGTGGCAAGAGAGCCGCAACCCGGTTCGTGACGAAAGGGGTGGGCGGCATGGTGTCCGCCCACCCCGGGTGGCCTGCTAGCGGTTCTGCCAGGCGATGCGTCTGCTCAGGGAGCAGCTGGTGTCGAGAAGATCCTCGCCGACGAAGGCATTGGCACAGGGCGGCGGCGGGTTTGCGCCGCCAGTACCGCCAGTACCACCAGTGCCGCCAGTACCACCGTTGCCGCCGCTGCCGTTGTTGGCGCCATTGTTGCCGCCCGAATCAAAGGTGATGTACGGCGAGCCGGGGATGAACTGGACCGAGACGAGCTCCCTGTAGCGGGTGTTGTTGCCCTGGCTGTTATTGTCCAGGTTTGCGACGGCGCGCCCGTCCGCGAGGGCGAGCATGTAGGCGCGGGGGGTATTGCCATCCAGCTTGCAGATGTCGTTGCCGGCCTGGAAGTTGGGCTCGTAGCTGGTGAATATCACCTTGTTGTTGAAGATGACGGACTTGGCCAGCACCTTTTCACTGGGGTTCAGGCGCAGGTACCAGCCGGGCTGGTTGGTGGTCAGGGCCGTTTGTCCGGTGATGTCGCCAAGGTCGCTCTCGGTCAGGGGGCTGCGATTGTTGGCGGGAGGGCCGAGCCTGGCGTCCTGGTCCTCGAAGACGTAGAAGCGATCTTCGGTCGCCGTGTCGAGGGGGCGCGCCCTGTAGCCGGAGCCAATGGCGACCCTGAGCCGGAACTGGCGGTCGAAGGCGACGCTGGGGGGGTAATAGAAACGCCGGTTGTCCTTGGGGGAGTTATCCTTGGCCAGGTCGGCGAGCAGGTAGCCGCTGCTCTTGTTGATGTCGGTCTGATCGAGGTCGATGCGCCATACGCGGCCTCCCATGTCCCCGACATACAGGCGGTCGCTCAACCCGTTGCCGTCGAGATCGATGATGCGCGCCTCCGAGGGGATGCTGTTGTCGAAAGGCAGGGTCAGGTCGTGGCCGCCGCCGCTAGGGCCAGCACTCCAGATCTTGCTTCCATCTTCGGCGTTGACGATGAAAATGGCCCGGCCCAGGTCGTCGTTCCTGCGCTCGCTGTTCGTGGTCTGGTTGTCCTGGTCGGTGTCATAGCCACCGGCAAAGATCAGCGCCTTGGTCTCGATGCCGCGAACCATCACGCTGGTCAGCTGCGGCGTGGACCAGGTCTGCCCCAGCTCATCGAATCCGGCATCGACGCCGCCCCGGATGCGCCACAGGAATCGTGGCTGCGTCGGGTCGGTGACGTCCAGCGCATAGTAGTTGCGGCCGCCGCGTCGCATGCCGAAGTAAAGATAGACATGGGTTGGGGTCTGCCAGATGGTTATGTCGCCGTCCAGGCCATAGACCTTCTTGTCCGCGTTGTTGTTGCGATACAGGGTGTCGAGGTTGGGCAGCAGTTCCGGCGGAATGAAGGCAAAGAGTTCCTTCGGGGCGCCGCTGGAGATGTCAAAGGCGTGCAGGAAACCGTCATTGGTCGGCACATAGAGCACCTGGGAAGGCATGCCTCCCTGGTAGTTCACCAGCGCCGGCGTGGTGTGCAGGGAGTCGCCCATGTGCTTGCGCTGGTCGGTCGTGTCATTGTCGTTGTTTTCGTCGTTTACGTCGATCCCGCGGGTCCACTGGATGAGCTTGTCGCGGTCGACGCCGGCGGAAAGCTGCAGCTGGGCGCGGGTCAGAAAGGCGTTGCTGGTGGTGAAGGCGTTGCTGCTGTGGCTGAGGTCCTTGTTCCCGCCGGCATAGGTATAGATCTGCCGCTGGCTGGCCTCCAGGGTGCTGGCGAAGCTTGTCGGGTCGTCGGTAAAGGTGGGGTTGCCATTGCTGTCGTAACCCAGCTCGGTCCTGATGATGGTGCCACGCCAGCGGGGTTTGTCGCTGGGCGTGAATTCCGGCCGGTAGAGGTATTTGCTGGTGGCCAGGCGGTTGTTTTGATCGACGTTGACAGCGGGCGCGGAGAAGCTGACGTCGCCACCGCTGGTCACATCCTTGATGATCTTCTTGAATACGCCCACCAGGTCGGTGGCCTTGTCGGCGCTGAAATACCCTCCTTCCTTTCTGCCATGTTGCTTGCTCTTTTCGGCCAGCAGTTCAAGAAAATCCTCCGCGCCCGGGTTGCTGCCGAGCATGAAGCCAATGGTGTAGGTGGAGATGGTCTGATCACCCGGCAGGCTGGTGGATTGGTCGTACTCGGCCATGTACTGGACGAGTTCGGGCAGGCAGCGGCCATTGGCATGGATGTTGCCGCCGAGACTGCCGAGGGGGGCGCAGTCATCGTAGTCGCTGCTGCCGATGACAGGGTTGACCCGTGAGGCGATAGGATGGATGGTGTCTCGGCGCATCGGTTCACCGTCAGAGAGGAGTACCACGTAGTTGCTCTGGCACTGGTGGGTGATGGGGCTCTTGTAGGTGGGCGTGGGGGCCCAGACCTGTTTGTTGTAGGTTTCCCGGCATCGCTGGTAGGTATAGCTGCCCGCTGCTCGAGGCTCGGTACAACGTACGCGGTAGAGGTCGCCGCTGCCGTCTGGGTCTGCAGGGCGGTTGCTGCCATCGTAGAAAACGGTGCTGATGGTCTTCCAGTTGTCATAGCATTCCCGCCCCGTGGCGTCACAGGCGCGGTCGTTTTGCTGGATCCTGCAGGAGCCTGCGCTTGCCTGTGTGGTGGCCGTTGCCGTTCGGCAGCTGTTGCTGATGAGGCCGGAACCGCAGCCGCGGATCGGCCGCGGGCTGCTGGGCGAGCAGTCGCGCTCTCCGGCTGGCTGGTAGGTGTACCCCACTTTCCCATCGTAGGCGGCGGGATTGTCGGCCTGGTCGTCACCATTGGTGTAACTGTTGGTGGCAACATTCCATGTCTTGGGGTTGTCGCCTCGCCAGCGGGTGTTGAAGATTTTCTCGCCCAGATAATAGCTGGAGGCAAAATAGAGGGCGTCGCCCATGGGTGTCCCCTTGGCGGTCGTGTAGCTCTTGGCGATGTAGTCGAGGACGGTGCCGACATCGATGCCAGGCGGGATATTGCTGTCAACCAGGTTTGCCTCGCTGTTGATGTCGGTGATGGGAAAGTCGATGCCGCCACTGCGGTCACCGCCGAAGTCCATGATGCCGACATTCAGCTTTTTGTATTTTTCCTGGGGCTTGAGCACCTTGTTCAGGGAGTCTTTCAGCACTTGCAGGCGGGTGGCATTGCCCAGGGGTTCGTCCATGCTTCTTGAGGAATCAAGGATGAAGAGTACATTGGGCGCAACGGTGCTGGCGGGCTTGGAGAAGAAGACTTCGATGTCTTCGGCCTGGATCGGGGCGCTGGCCATGCCAAGGCCCAGCAGGGTGGCCAGGGCGATGTGGCGGTGGTGATTTCCTTTCATCTGGGTTCTCCCGAAGGGCAAGTGTCGTTCGTTGAGGTAACTGTTTTGATCAGATCGCGTTGCACTGGCCGATACCGGCCTGCCCGGGGACCGAACGGCTGTTGGTCTGGGTGTGCTGGGTGCTGCTGGCCTGGGCATTGCCAATCGTGGTGGTGGCGACGAGCTGGTAGGCGAAGCAGATCGGCGTCGCGTTGTTGGCGGATTCGTTGGCGTTCAGCTCCTGCTCCAGGCATTGGGCGCCGGGCAGTTCACCGCAGGCGTTGGCCTGGATGGTGGTGGTGACGGTGACCGTTCCGCCACGTTGTGCCGTTTGATCGAGGACGGCCTGGCCGGTGTCGGGCGGGCTGGCGCTGACGCCGTTGTTGATCGTCTGTCCCAGCAGGGCCCCGTCGTTGTCGGCCCGGGCCAGGGCCGCTTCGGTCGTCTGGAAGCCGATGGTGTTCAGTTGGGTGTTGGTGGCGAGACTGGTCTGGACGAGGGAGGATTCCATTGCCGAGATGCCGATGAGGGTCATGATGATCATGATCAGCAGGCCGGTGATGAGGGCGGCGCCACTCTGGTGGCGGGGCATGGGCCGTGGGGTCGGGGGCAGCATGGCGCGGATTCCTCCTAGGGGATGCGGTTGCGCAGGGGGATGGTGGTGGTGAAGACGCGATACAGCCGGTCGTCCCCTGGATTGATGGCTGGCGCGTCCAGCAGTTCAAAGCCGCCGGCCTGTTGTGTCGTGTTGATGTTGCTGTCGGAAGAGACCAGCAATGCCAGGCGCAGGCTGACGACACTGTTCCAGCCGGGCACGCCGCCAGTGCCGACCTGATCGGCGCGGACATAGCGGTTGGCGGTGCCGTCGCTGTCGTCGTCGATACCGTAGAGGGCCTGCATGTTGATGACGTTGTCCACCAGTGACTCTGGCGCACCGGGGTTGCCATTGCCCTCGCAGCGCAGGGCGCCATTGCCGATGTGGTAGCGATTGACGGCCACGCGCGGGGCGGCGGCATTGGTGGGGGTTCCTGCGCCCAGGCAATCGGTATCGGAGCGGTACTGGATGGTGATCTGATCACTGGCGTTGCCACCGCCGTCGACGGTTCCGTTGGCTCCGCCGATGACGAAGGGGGGGATTTCCAGTATCAGTGGAAAGCCGGCCATCTCCATGTTGCGGCGCAGGGCCTGGATGGCGAAACGGCCGTTTTCCTGCAGGCCGGCGATGTTTTCCTGCAGGCGGTAGCCGTCCTTGCTGCTGGTGTAGATGGTGAGGGCGCCGCCGAGGAGCACGACGCCCAGGGTCATGGCGACGAGGATTTCGACCAGGGAGAAGCCGGCGGGGCCGCTGTCGGGCAGGTGTGTCTTCATGGTCGTACCACCAGGGTGACGTCGCTGGTTCGTGCCTGGCCTTCGTCGACCTCGCTCCAGGCGACGGTCACGGTGTGTGGCGAGCCGTCGGTGCAGGGGTCGGCGTCGGTGGTATCCGCGTCCTGGCAGGTGACGGTCAGGATGCCTGCCGGCAGCAGGTTCTGTGTGCTGCAGGCGATGGTGAAGCGGTCGAAGAAGGCCATTTCCTCAGGCGTGCAGGAGATGCCCGGTTTGCCGCCGCGCGTGGCGCAGAAAGGGGTCGGGGCAGGGTCGTTGTCGCAGGAAACGCTGCGGGTGTCCATGCTGTCGTAGTCGTTGGCGTCGACGCCGGCGCGGTTGGCGTGCATGCGCTCGGCCATGTCGTTGGCGATGAGGGTGGCCTGGCTGCGGAAGTAGGCGGTGTTGGTGCCCTCGGAGCCGCGCAGCTGCATGCCGGCCAGGCCCAGCAGGCCAATGGAAAAAATCACCAGCGTAACGAGGATTTCGATGAGGGTGAAGCCCTTCAATCGTGGTGCTTGCAGGGGAGTGTCCATCAGGTGCAAGTCCTCGGTTTCCGCCCGTCGCTTATGGCTTCCTCTATCGTGCTTACCATAACCCGTCCCGTTCTGTTGATGCGAATGGCCTTGCCCTTGCTGTTGTCTCTTCGAGGATCACAGAGGGACATGGTGCCAAATTGAGTGCTGCTGCCGCTGGGAGAGTAGGCAATGAAATTGCTGAAGTTGTGGTTGCCGGCCAGGGTGTTGTTGCCACTGAGTGGGCCATGGACGCGCAGGATGGTTTCACCGCCATCCCGCTGGTTGTTGCCGTTATTGTCGACGAAGACGATCCAGCCTTGTTCCCAGTCGCCGTTATTGCTGCTGCAGTCGGCTTCATTGCGACTCTTGCACAGGGCGACCCGGGTGCGTCGCTTGATGGCCTCGCTGCGGGCCAGGTTGAGGGCGGCGACGAAATCCAGGGTCTGGCTGCTCAGGCGGTTGTCCTGAATCATGTTGCTGAAGCTGGGGGCGGCCAGGCCGACGACGATGGCGGCGATGGCCACGGTGATGACGAGTTCGAGCAGTGTGAATCCTTTTTGCACTGGCACCTGACGTCCTCTGGGTCGAATGAACCGTGTGGGACGTAATGTATACCCACCTCGCAGTGAGAGACAGGTCTAAGCGGCGGGTAAGGTGACGAGCGGCATTGAAATGCCGATGAATGGCGTAAAGGTTTGTGGTGGGGGGAGGGGCTCACCCCATCCGCTGGAGGGGGTGTTTTGTCCCGGGCGCTGGTTACCGGCGCCCGGGACAGATGGATTGTCGTTTCAGCAGCTGGTTTCCCAGCAGTTTTCACCCGCGTCGAAGGTGCCGGAGTTGTCGCGGTCCCAGCGCTGGGCGCCGGTATGGTCGAGTTCCAGCATGCCGTCGTCGATCTGCGCGCCCTTGGGGGTGGCGCGCAGCGTGTAGGTGCTCTGGGTCGCCGCGGTAATGGTCAGGTCGTAGTATTTGGTGCCGCCTTCGAGGGGGGCCTCGGTGCTGAATATCCAGGGTGAGCCGGTGTTGGCGGGGGTGGTGGAGGTGCCGGCGGCGCCGAGGTAGCTGTTGTTTTCCGTGGCGTGTCGCTCCATGGCGCTGGCGAAGCCGCTCAGCGCGCTCTTTGCCGCGGCGCGGCGTGATTTTTCCACCGAGTCCTGATAGGCGGGAACGGCAATGCTTGCCAGTATGCCTATGATGGCGAGGGCAATGAGCAGTTCAATGAGCGAAAAGCCCCTGGCTGCCCCTGGCTTGTTGCGGGATGAGGCGTGTCGAATCATGGCTTGTGTCTCCTGGGTTTTTGCCGGGGGCTGTGGTCAGCTTTGTGGTACCGAGCCCTTGGGCAGCACCCAAATGGCGATGACGGTGCGGCCGGCTGGATCGAATTTGATGCCGACCTCGGCGCCCTCCCGCAGGGCGTAGACGGAGGCATTGCGGGTCTCAAGGGTGTGAACGCGCACATTGGGGGAGACCGTGTAGCGCACGCCGTCGATCGTTACCCTGCCGCCTTCCACGATGGATCGCATGATGCCCCGCCTGTCGAAGCGCGGGGGATAATACGCCGGCAGGTGGCTGTGATGTGGCAGGCCCTGGCCAGCATTGCCTTCTTCGTTGTGCATGCCGTGCTGCGGCAGGCGCTCGTCGGCGAAAACCGGGCCGGCGAGCAGCAGGCCGATGAGGGCCGCTGCGATGCTCAATTTGCTGCTTGCGTTGTGCATGGGTATTCGTCCTCTGTCTCTGGTTATTCCGGGGGCTAGGAGTCTGTCGGGTTTGGGAACAATCTGCTGCGCTGATGGGAGAGCGGCCAAAATATTGCCGATTTTTCGTTAAAGAGAACTACCATTCGCCTCAAAATCGGAAACATTTTGACTCGCTCTCCCATCATGCTCGCTACGATTGCCCAAATCCGACAGGCTCCTAGTTGATGATTTCCCGCCACGAGGTTCGGCCTATTCCCTCGTTGCCATCGGTGTTGGTGCCGAAGCTGCGGATGTCATCGTCTGCCTGCGTCATGCGCTGGTTGCCGATGAATGCCGAGTCCGTGGGGGTGCCGGCGTCGAAGCGGATGCCGGTGACGATGTTGGCGTCTCCCGCCGTATCGTCGGCGTTGTCCAGTTCGCTGAAGTTCTGGTCGCCATTGAGGTCGAAGATGACCTTGCTGCCGGAACCGCCGGTGTAGGGGTTGAAGCCCAGTTCGTAGCCGCCGGCGCCAATGCTGCAGGCGTTGGTGGGGCGCGGAATGATGGTGTTGACGAACAGCAGGCTGCCGCGCACCTGCAGATTGCGCACCGCGCGCTCGCCGGGATATTCCACCGGGCTGCTGGTGTTGGCGGCGGGCATGTCGAGGTCGATGTACCAGCCCTTGACCTTGTTTGCCGGTGAGCCGGTATTGTTCCAGTTGATGGGGTTGTTGGTGAGGGTGCGCACGGTATAGCCGTGTTCCTTGTCGATTTCGTTGATGAATACCTGCTCCACCAGCTGGTTGGTACCGCTCTCGACGGTGACCAGCGGATTGCTGGAAAGGTCGTCCCAGATGCCATAGATGGACTGGATGTCCGTGCTGGTGGCGTCGTCGGTGGTCATCCAGCTGCCGGTGGCGGCAATGACGATGAGGCCACTGTCGGTGGGGTGCGGAACCACGATGGGCTTGGTGGTGATGGGCTGAATGTCTTTGCTGCCGAGCGGGTCATAGCGCGCCTGGAAGATGGTTTTCGGTGTGTTCTTCCAGGAAGACAGGCTGGTGCCGGTGAGGTCGAAGCGGTACAGGTTGCCCTGCAGGTCGCCGGCGTAGACGTAGTCGAGGGTGCCATTGCCGTCGATGTCGACGCCGCGCACGCCGCCGATGCCGTTGGGTGTCGAGCCATCGGCGCTTTCGGCCTTGCCGTTGCCGGTGCTGATCTTGATGTAGTCGCTGTCGATGGTCCATACGCCGTCCTGGCCGCCTTCGATAAAGAGGACATAGAGGGTCGCATCGCCATCGGCGCTGGTGCTGTTGTAGCCATTGCCGAAGACGGCTATCCATTTCTGGTTGCCGCTGCCGTCGGTGACGTTGCTCATGTCGATCAGGGGCTGGCTGAAGGTGAAGCCCAGGTCGCTGCTGCCGATGCCGCCGTCGTCGGCCTCGGTGAATTCCCAGAGGACGTTGTGCCTGGCCTCGTTCTCGGTGTCCAGGTCTGCCGGGTCGGTGACGTTGAGGGCGTAATAGCCCTTGCCGCCGGCGCCGAGGCCGCCGATCAGCAGGGTGTTCCAGCTCAGACTGCCGCTGTTGGTGCCGCCGGTGGTGGGGGTCATGAAGACATCGTTGACGGAGACGGTAAGGTCGACGAAGAACTCGTGGGTGTAGTCGGGGTCGGTGAGGTTCGACAACTTGCTGAACATCGTGCCAGGTACGTAGGCGAACAATTCGCTGCCGGTGTTGGTGTCGAAGGCGTGCAGCATGCCGTCGTTGGCGCCCACATAGGCCAATTGCTGGCGGTTTTCATAGGCGGTCATGAACTCGGCGTAAGTCGTGCCCGGGGTCTGCGGATAGGCGCCGCCATAGCGGCCATAAGACCGTGGCTTGCCAACAAACACGGGCGTGGAATGCACGATGTCTCCCAGCTTGCCGGCAATCGCCGAGCGCTCGCGGAATTCGCCATCGGCCGCGCTGTCGCCTTCGTCCACGCTGTGACCGCGCAGATAGCCCAGGCGCTCGTCACCAAAGGTGTTTGTCGAGGCGGAAACATTGGCCGGCTGGGGGTCGTTCAGTGCTTCCTGCTGGCTGCCGCTGCCGCTGGTCAGGTTGTTCCAGCGGAAGGGGATGCCTTCGCTGGTGTTGGTGCCGGTGTCCTTGTAGGTGATGATGGTGCGGGTGTCGGAACTGCTGGCGGTCTTGGCATCCAGCTGTTGCGCCGCGCTCCAGGTGATTGCCGGGTCGACTTCAATCTTCTTGGTGACGGGGTCCGTGCGCAAGGCGTGCGCGACGAGGTCACCCTTGTTGGTCTTGGTGTTGAAGGAGGCGCGGAACACCAGGCTGCCTAGGCCGACTTCCTGGGTGTTGAAGGCGACGGCGGTGGCGGTGCCGGTGGACTTGGCGATGTCGGTGAAGATGTCCTTCATGGCCGTGGCCAGGCCAACGGGGTCATTGGCGCTGAGGAACTGGCCGCGGCCGTTATAGGCGGCGTGGCGCAGGTCGTCGATCTTTCCTGCATTGGTCGCGGCGGCGTCGGGCCAGTTGAAGGGGAGCGCGGGGTCCGTGGGATCGGCCGTGATGCTGCCGGTGACGCCAAAACCGACGGTGTAGGTGGCCATGTGCTGATGCATGGTTTCAAACGGCGAGGTGGTACCCAGGTAACCGGAAATGTCGCGCAGGGTGGTGGGTACCTCGTTGGCCAGGGAATGCAGGTCGGTTTCGTAATAGTGCATGGCGACATCGGCCAGGGTGTTGCTGAAGCCATCGGCATAGGCGCCGCCGTCGAAGTCGCCGCTGCCGTTGTCGGTATTGCCGACCCCCGGCGTGCCGCCATTCCAGAAGCCGTCCGTCATCAGGATGGTGTAGTTCTGCTGGCACTGGCCGCCGTCGCTGCTGGAGAGCACCGGGCAATTGCTGCTGCCGGGGGAGGAGGCGGAGCCGGAATCGAAGATGTCGCCGGCGGCGCAGTCGAAGTAGCGCCCCGTGTCGCGCAGCGCGCGGCGCAGGGGCGTGCCATTGTTGGGACGGGTCTGAAACAGCTCGTCCAGCAGGGCGCGTTTGTTGCCGCTGGCGGGCGAGACGTTCATGGAGGCCACGCGGATGCGGTTGTTGGCGTTGTTGTTGATGGTGGCGTAGCCGATGCGCGCCGTTTCCGCCGGTTTGACGGCGGCGCTGAAGGCGGCCTTGGCGGTCAGGTCGCGCTTGCGGTAGTAGCTGAACCAGTTGGCGAAATTCTGTTGAATGGCGGGATTCTTGTCGCGGATCTTGTGTTCGGTTTCCTCGCCGTCATCGAACAGGCCGTCGCCGTCGAGATCCTGCCAGGTGTAATAGCGGAAGCCATCGGGCTGGCCATCGCCGTCGCGGTCGCTTTCGAAGCGCGTGGTGCCGCCGCCCCAGTTGGAGTTGTGGCGGGTCAGGTCGATGAATTCCTGGGGGTCGTAGGGATTGTCGGGGGCGTTGGTGATGTCGATGTCGCCATAGGGATTGCCGTTGATGTCGACCCCCTCCCACGGCAGGTAGACCTTGTTGGGGTCGAAATACATGGGGTTGAAGTCGCTGTTGCGGATGCGCCAGGCCTCGTCGTCGGCGGTGTTGCAGTCCTGGGCATTGTCGCCGTAGGTGTTGCTGCCGAATTCGACGATGTAGAGGTAGCCGTGGAAGGTGCCGCTGTTGAAACCGCAGTCGGCAATGCCGTCATCGTCGCTGTCGCGGTGTTTGACGGTGCCGGAGCCGGCCGGGCTGCTGCCGTCCGGCTGGGTGCCGGTGAAGAGGCCGCCGTGATCATAGTCCGTGGACATCACTTCCCAGTCCATGCTGCCGGAATCGTCATTGACGATCATGATGTTGGGTTCCACGCCCACGACGACTTCCAGGGCGTTGTCGGAAAGGTTCAGGGGGCCCGCAAGGCCGGTGGTGGCGTAGAGCCCGGCCAGCAGTGACGGCACAGCCAAACGTGCTGTGTGACCGGAAAAGAGGTGTTTGCTCATGATGCTTCTCCATTGACTCTCGTGCTGCTCGTGCATGGCCATTACATGCGCTTTCCCCAGGAGGACTGAAGGATGACGACGCTGTCGTCGGAGCCCCCGGTGCCCCTGGCGGTAATCAGAAAGGTCTCGACCTTGCCTGCGCCGGTCCCTTCTCCGTAGCCGGAGGTGAGGTTGAGGGCGTCGATGGGGTCCACGGTGGTGGCCAGGTGCTGGATGACATAGCGGGGTGGACTGCTGACCTGATAGGCGCTGCTGAATCCGTTGTATGCCAGGCTGTCGTTTGCCGTCCAGCTGATATTTTCCCAGATGCGCAGGTCGGTACGGTTGTAGTGGCCGTCGCTGCCATTGTTGTCGAATGTGTTGGTGCCGTTGACGGTGTCCTGGATATGCTGTTCCGCGGCGCGCAGGGCGGCCTCGGCGGCCTGGAAGGCGAGATTCTTGTCGTGCAGGTTGCGCGTCATTTTCTCCTCCATCGCCGAGCCCTTCATGCTGCTGACGCCGAGCAGGGTCATTACCAGCAGCATGATCAGGCTGACGATGAGAACCGCGCCCCGTTGTTGCCGGGCGCCATTGGTCGGGATGATGTGTCGTGGGCTCATGTCGTGTTCTCCGGGTCTACTGGACGCGGTTGCGGATGGTGGTGGTGGCGCTGAAACTGCGGCGCAGGTGTCTGTCTGCTGCGCCACCGCCACCTCCGAAGGCCGCGCCACCACCACTGGTGCCGGCGATGACGTTGTCTTCGAGGCTGCGCAGGGTGTAGTCGACGCGGATACTGACCACCTGCGACATGTCGGTCACGGCGCTCGCGTCCACATAGACATTGGCGGTCTTGTCGCCATCCGTGTCCTCGCCATAGGTGATCTGCAAGTCTTCCACGCCTTCCACCAGCTCTTCCGCCGTCATGACGCCGTTGTTGCCCAGGGCATAGCGGAACAGGGACGGCTGGCCGGAGCTGCCGGTGCCGATGTAGTAGATGCGGTTGACCAGGGCCATGACCTCGGCGTCGGGGCCATAGGCCTTGCTGAGGGAGTTGCCGGTGTTGACGGCGTTGGTGTGGGCGATGGTGACCCTGCCGGCGCCGTTGGAGACGTTGGTGGCGGCGAAGATGTCCCCTTCGTTGCAATCGGAGATGACCAGGGTGTCATTGGCCTGGAAGCGCCCGGCGGCAAGGGCCGCGTCCAACTGGATGTTGGCGTTGACGTTGGTGAGATTTCCGACCAGGCGGATGCCCATGTCCTCGCCACGGGTGATGCTGATGATGTCGGTGCCGGGGAGGACGTCGGCCGTGGTCAGCGTCTGGGTGTTGCTGATGGTGATGGGCAGGTCGCTGTACTCGTAGCCTTGCAGGCCGTTGCCGGCAAAGCCCGCGTTGCTGTCGGCCACGCCGTCGCTGTCGAGGTCGACCTGGTTGACGGGGCTGGTCACCAGGCTGCTGCAACCGAAGTAGCCCACCATGCGCAGATCGTGGTTCATCATCTGCACGGCGAAGCGGCCGCCTTCCTGAATCTGCGAGGCGGCCTCCTGCATGCGATAGGTTTGCTTGTTGCTGACGAAGATCTGGATCACGCCGGCCAGCAGCACCAGGCTGATGGTCATGGCGATCATGGTCTCGATCAGGGTCAGGCCGGCCTGATTTGCGCCAGGCGTTTGTCGTGAGAGTGGTGCATTCATGGCCGTGTACTCAGGGTGAAACAGGTGAGGTCAACCGTGGTGTCGCCGCTGCAGGCGGTGCCGGTGGCGCCGGTGCGGGCGTCGTCCCACATCACGGTGATGGTGAACACGGAATTGGCGCCGCCGCCCGCCACCGTGCCCTGGCCCGAGGGCAGCAGGCTGGCCAGCCGGTTGCTCCAGTCGTGGGCGTCGTACTGTGCCATCTCGGCGCTGCTGCAGCCGCTGGTGATGCAGCCGGGGTCGCTGGTGGTGGTGCTGTCGATGGCGTCGTAGGCGCCGGCCTCCAGCCCCTGGCGGTTGGCGCGGATGCGGTCCAGCATCTCGTTGGCCAGCAGGCTGGCCTGGGTGCGCTGATAGGCGCTGTTGTTGTTTCTCAGGCTGTTGGCCTGCAGGCCGGCCAGGCCCAGCAGGCCGATGGAGAGGATGATCAGGGCGATCAGGACCTCCAGCAGGGTGAAGCCCGTCTGCCCATTTGACATGCGCATGTGCTGTTCTCCAGAAGTCGTCTGTGATGAATGTCGTTGCATGGCGGGTTACCTAGGCGGCGACGGGGGCGCTGCAGCTGGGGATCGGTGTGGCGGACGTGCCCTTCACCAGGCGCGGGCGGCCGGTGCCGTTGACCTGGATCTGGCGGCCCTGGGACTCACCCTGGTCGTCGCAGATGGCGAACACGGCGGTGGAGCCGCCTTCGTTGGTGGTGCCGTCCGGGTCGTATTCCAGATTGTTGTTCGCGGTGCTGTTGGTGATGATCTGTATCTGGCCGCCGCGTGGCTTGCCGATGCGGATCAGGGTGTCGGTGGCGCTGTCGTAGGTGTTGTTGGCGTCACCGCTGGCGAACACCAGCCAGCCCGTGGTCCAGGTATTGGCGCTGCCGCCGCAGGTGGGGTTTGCCGCGCTGGGATCGGCGCTGCGGCAGAGGATGACCCGCGTGCCGCGCTTTATCGCCTCGCTGCGCGCCAGGTTGATGTCGGACACCAGGGTGTTGGTCTCGGTCGCCAGGCGGTTGCCCTTGACCATGCTGCTGAAGCTGGGCACGGCCTGGCTGAGGATGATGGCGGCCAGGGCCAGGGTGACCAGCAGCTCGACAAGGGTGAATCCGGCGGATGATGTGGGTGACTTCTGCATGGGCCTGCTCGCGGTGGATACGGGAACGCTCTGTTTCCGTTATCGGCGCGGGCAGGGGGAATTCCCGACCGTCCGTCCAGCCTTTCCGGCCATTAGTCGATCGGGTGGCGGGTGCCGGGGAGGGGGCTAGGAGGTGGCGGTGGTTTCCGTGCCGGAAGGTGCGGCGGCGGCCTTGGGGGCGGCGGCGCGGCGTGTCTCATGCCGTCGGTCGATGACGTTTTTCAGCGCGATCAGCAGTCCCAGGCCGATGAAGGCGCCGGGTGGCAGGATGGCCAGCAGGAAGCCGCGGTAGTCGTCGAGGAGGGTGATGGTGAGCCACTCGCTGCCGGCGCCGAACATCAGCTCGGCCTGTGCCAGCAGGGTGCCGTGGCCGATGACTTCACGCATCGCGCCGAGGGCCACCAGCACCAGGGTGAAGCCCACGCCCATGGACAGGCCATCGAGCAGGGAGCGGCCGACGTGATTCTTGGAGGCGAAGGATTCGGCGCGGGCGATGATCACGCAGTTGGTGACGATCAGCGGGATGAAGATGCCGAGGATCAGGTACAGGTCGTAGACGAAGGCCTTCATCAGCAGCTCCACGGCGGTGACGAAGGAGGCGATGATGAGCACGAAGGTGGGGATGCGCAGTTCCGGCCGCACCAGGTTGCGGATCAGCGACACGGTGACATTGGAGCCGGCCAGCACCAGGGTGGTGGCGAGGCCGAGGCCGAGGGCGTTGACCACGGTGCCGGACACCGCCAGCAGCGGGCACAGGCCGAGCAGCTGAACCAGCGCGGCGTTGTTGCGCCACAGGCCTTCGTTGAGGATGTCTTTCGGATTATCCGCCATGCTTGCCGTTTTTCCCGTTGTCGCTGCTCGCTTCTTTCTTGCCGTCCTTGTCGTCGCTGTCCGCCGGCGGCACGATGCTCTTTTCCGCGAACAGGCGTTCCTTGTGCCGTTGATAATACTTCAGCGTGTTGTACACCGCCTTGACCACGGCGCGTGGGGTGATGGTGGCGCCGGTGAACTGGTCGAACATGCCACCGTCGCGCTGCACATGCCAGCCCTTTTGTTCCGGGTTGCGCAGCGAGTGGCCGTTGAAGCCGAGTATCCAGTCGCTGCGTCGCTCCTCGATCTTGTCGCCCAGGCCGGGCGTTTCCTTGTGTGACAGCACGCGCACCCCGGCGATGGTGCCGTCCACATGGATGCCCACCAGCAGCTTGATGGGGCCGCCATAGCCGTCCGGCGCCTCCGACATGATGGCCACCGCCACCGGCTTGCCGTTGCGCCGTGCGCGGAACACCGGCACCGGCTTGTCGGTGCCCAGCAGCGCGGGGTCGCGCACCGTGATCATGTCGCGGAAGATATCGTTGTCGTGCAGTGAGGGGTCGATCACCGCGTGCAGGCTGCGCAGGGTGTAGGCCCGTTCGGCCTCCTCGATGTGCGGCTTGGTGAGCTGATAGGTCCAGGCCACCAGACCGCCGCCCACCAGGGCGAACAGGCCCAGGATCAGGGCGCTTCTCGTCATGTACTGGCGCAGCATCAGTCTTTACCTCGCGCGTGCCCGTAGACCCGCGGCTGGGTGTAGTAGTCGATGGTCGGCGCGGCCATGTTCATCAGCAGCACGGCGAAGGCGACGGCGTCCGGATAGCCGCCCCAGGCACGGATCACGTAGATGATGATGCCGATGCCGATGCCGTAGACGATGCGCCCCCTGGGCGTGGTGCTGGCGCTGACCGGATCGGTGGCGATGAAGAAGGCGGCGAGGATGGTGGCGCCACCGAAGATGTGAAACAGCGGCGAGGGATAGGTGTCCGGGTCCATGAGAAAGAAAAAGGAGCCGATCACGAACAGGGTGCCGATGATCGCCAGCGGGATGTGCCAGCTGATGACGCGCTTGTAGATGAGATAGACGCCGCCCAGCAGCAGCCAGTTGCCCACCCATTCCCAGCCGGTGCCGGCAAAGTCGCCGAACAGGGCGTTGCTCTCCATGATCTCGGACACGGTCTTGTTCAGCCCCAGGTCGGTCTTCATGGCGTCCAGCGGCGTGGCCGAGCTGAGGGCGTCGATGCTGAGGCCGTAGGGGAAGTGATTGAGGAAGATCATCCCCAGGGTGTCGACGAAGCCGATTTCCAGCTGTTCGAGAATGAAGGGCGGCATCCAGCTGGTCATCTCCAGCGGGAACGAGATGAGCAGCATCACGTAGCCCACCATGGCCGGATTGAAGGGGTTGTAGCCGAGGCCGCCGTAGAGGTGCTTGCCGACGATCAGCGCAAAGGCCACCCCCAGCACGGTGATCCACCACGGCGCCAGCGGCGGGATGCAGAAAGCCAGCAGCATGGCGGTGAGCACCGCGCTGCCGTCGCCGAGGAAGGGCCGCAGGGGCCGCTGGCGCAGCTTCAGCATCAGCGCCTCGCTGGCCAGGGCCACGAGCACGGCGAGGAGGGTGTTGATGATCAAGCCCCAGCCGAAGAACCAGGTGTAGCAAATGATGGCCGGGATCAGCGCGGCGATCACCTGCAACATTATGTGGGAGATGCGCAGGCCGGAGTGGATGTGGGGTGGGGGTGGGGTCTGCAGCGTCATTGCGGCCTGTCCTGGGTGTTTTCGGCCTTGTTGTCTCGGGGGCTCGTGGCGGGGTTTTCTTCACGGCGCCGCCGGTCGGCTTCATCGACCTGCCTTTGCTGCGCCGGGGTGAGATTGTCGGTGTTCTTCGGCGCGCTGTCCTGCTCGGCCTTTTTCGCCCGCACCCGCGCCATGGCGGCCTCGATGGCGGCCTTCTTGTCGTCGCCGCCCGCCTTGCTCACGGCGCTGCGCTTTTTCTTGTGGCGTTCGGCGCGTTCCTTCTTTTCCCGTTCGAGGCGGAATTCGCGGAACTGGTGGCGTTCGCGGGCCAGGTCTGCCTGGCGCTTTTCCGCATCCTGGTTCCAGATCTCGCTCTTCGCGTAGCGGTAGTAGCCCACCAGCGGGATCTGGCTGGGGCAGACATAGTCGCAGCAGCCGCACTCGATGCAGTCGAACAGGTTATAGTCCTGAATCTTGTCGAAATCGCGCGCCCGCGCATACCAGTACAGCTGTTGCGGCAACAGGTTGACCGGGCAGGCGTGGGCGCAGTTGCCGCAGCGGATGCAGGGCATGGCGTACTCGTCGCGCGAGGGCAGCGGCACGTCGTGCATGACGGACTCCACCAGCACGCAGTTGGTGGTCTTGACCACCGGCACCGTGTCGCTGTGCATGGCGGTGCCCATCATGGGGCCGCCGACGATGACCCGGCGCAGGGTGCGGCGGTTGCCGCCGCATTCCTCGATCAGGTTGCCCAGCGGGGTGCCGAACAGCACTTTCAGATTGCGCGCGTGGGCGACGCTGCCGGCCACCGTGACATAGCGGGAGATCAGTGGTTCGTCGAATTCCACCGCGCGGTACACGGCATAGGCGGTGCCGACGTTGTGGCACACCATGCCGATGTCGATGGGCAGACCGCCGGTCGGCACCTCCTTGCCGGTGAGCACCTGGATCAGCTGTTTCTCGCTGCCGGTGGGGTAGATGGTGGGTACCTCCACCAGCTCCACGTTGGCGCCGGTGTTCTGGATTTCCTCGTGCAGGGCGCGGAAGGCCTTGGGCTTGTTGTTCTCGACCGCGATGATGCAGCGCTGGGCGTTCAGGGCGTGGCGCATCATCAGCAGCCCGGCCAGCACCTCCAGGGCGTGTTCGCGCAGCAGCATCTCGTCGCAGGTGATATAGGGCTCGCACTCGGCGCCGTTGAGGATCAGCAGTTCGACCTCGTGGCCGCGCGGGTCGAGCTTCACCGCCGCCGGGAAGCCGGCGCCGCCGAGGCCGACGATGCCGGCGTCGCGGATGATCTCGCGCAGTTCCTGCGCGCTCAGCTCGGCGAAATTGAACACGCTGCGCTGACGCGGCCGCCAGCGCTCCTCGCCATCGGTCTCGATGACGATGCAGGGCGCGGACAGGCCGGAGGGATGTGGGATCGGCTGATCGGCGATGGCGATCACGGCGCCCGAGCTGGGGGCGTGCAGGGGCGCGCTGAGGGTGTCGCCGGCGCGGGCGATGAGTTGCCCCTTGAGCACCTCGTCGCCCACCGCCACCACCGGCTCGGCGGCGACGCCGATGTGCTGCTTGAGGGGCAGGGTCAGGGTCGGTGGCAGTTTCGCCGGCTGCACGGGCAGGGCGGTGGAATCCTTCTTGTGCTCCTTGAGCACCACGCCACCCTTGAACTGGAACAGACGATGCATCAGTGCGCCCCCGCCGGTTGTGGCGCCGTGTCGTCGTCATCGGCGGGCCGTTCATAGGGCGGCGGCGGTGGCGCCGGCCATTTCCAGGTGTCGAGGCCCTGTTTGACGGGGATCATCTCGATGCAGTCCACCGGGCAGGGCTCCACGCACAGCTCGCAGCCGGTGCATTCGGATTCGATGATGGTGTGCATCTGTTTTGGCGCGCCGAGGATGGCGTCCACCGGGCAGGCCTGGATGCACAGGGTGCAGCCGATGCACTGTTCCTCGTGGATGTAGGCCACCATCTTGGGCTTTTCCTCGCCGCATTCCTCGTCCAGGGGCTTGGGGTCGCGGCCCAGCAGATCGGCCAGGGCGATGATCACCGTTTCGCCGCCGGGCGGGCAGCGGTTGATGTCCGCCTCGCCGCGGGCGATGGCCTCGGCGTAGGGGCGGCAGCCGGGGTAGCCGCACTGGCCGCACTGGGTCTGCGGCAGGACGGCGTCGATCTCCTCCACCAGCGGGTCGCCTTCCACCTTGTAGCGGATCGCGGCGTAACCCAGCAACAGGCCGAACAGGATGCCGAGGGCACCCAGGGCGAGAAGGGCGCTTAACATGCCACCCTCAAGGCAGCAGTGGAACAGGTCGCAGGGTGCGCGCTATTGGCCCGTATTGCGTAGCAAAAAAATGCGGCAATGGTAGAGCCATTGATGCATTTTTTTGCATAGCAAGTCGGGCCAAGAGGGCGTGCCATGTGGCCTGTAGCGCCTGCACTCTTGCACGGGGTTGTAAATTTCGTTGGCACTATGAGTCTACTCAAGGGTTTCTATTTGCCGTCGAAGCGGTCTACTGCTGTTTTGAGGGTCACCCTTTCACCAGTCCGGCGAAGCCCATGAAGGCCATGGACATGAGTCCGGCGGTGATCAGGGCGATGGCCGGGCCGCGGAAGGCCTGCGGCACATCGGCCACGGCGATGCGTTCACGCATGGCGGCGAACAGCACCAGCACCAGCGAAAAGCCCACCGCGGCGCCGAAGCCGTATACCGCCGATTCGAGGAAGCCGTACTGATGCTGCACGTTGAGCAGGGCCACGCCGAGCACCGCGCAGTTGGTGGTGATCAGCGGCAGGAAGATGCCCAGCACCTGATACAGCACCGGGCTGGTCTTGTGCACCACCATTTCCGTGAATTGCACGACGACGGCGATGACGAGGATGAAACTGATGGTCTGCAGGTATTCCAGCCCCAGCGGGATGAGCAGGAATTCGTTGACCAGATAGCTGCACACCGCCGACAGGGTGAGCACGAAGGTGGTGGCCAGGGCCATGCCGGTGGCGGTCTCCAGCTTGCGCGACACGCCCATGAAGGGACACAGGCCGAGGAACTTCACCAGTACGATGTTGTTCACCAGCACGGTGCTGATCAGGATGAGGGCGTATTCAGTCATGTCGTGTTGTGTTGTGTGTGATCCGTCGGCGAATGGCTTTGACGGCGGACAGGGTACAGACCTCTCTGTGGATGCTGAAAGACCAAAATGGCCTAATCATAGACGACTACATTATATCGTGCAGTTATATACCACCGGGCGCGACATGATGACGCGCTTGTTTTGTGGGAAGTACCGCTTTTGTGGGAAGTACCGCCCACCATCTGCTCAGTCTGTGGGTTGGGGTGAAGAACGAACCCCGACAGCGGACGATGCGCCAACCCGGCATTGTTGGGGTTCGTTCCTCACCCCAACCTACCCTTGATCACTGCTTGGCTATTTCACCCGCATGCCGGGCTGTGCGCCGTCGTCCGGGTGCAGTATCCACAGCGCCTCGCCGCCCGGACCGGCGGCCAGCACCATGCCTTCGGAGACACCGAAGCGCATCTTGCGCGGCGCCAGGTTGGCCACCATCACCGTCAGCTTGCCCTCCAGGTCCTCCGGCGCATAGGCGCTCTTGATGCCGGCGAACACGTTGCGCGTCTCTCCGCCGAGGTCGAGGGTCAGGCGCAGCAGCTTGTCGGCGCCGTCCACGTGCTCGGCCTTTTGGATGCGCGCGATGCGCAGGTCGATCCTGGCGAAATCGTCGAAACCGATGGTGTCGCTGATGGGGTCGGCCTGCAGTGGGCCGGGCTCGGCCGCCTCGCCACCTTCGCCGGCCGCTTCGGCGGCGGCGTGCGCGGCCAGCTCGCTGCGGGTCTGCGCCAGCATGGCGTCGATTTTTTCCTGCTCCACGCGGGTCATCAGCGGCTTGAACCTGTCGATGCGGTGGTGGGTGAGCGGCTTGTCGCAGTCGTGCCAGTCCATCGAGCCGATGTTCAAAAAGTCCTGCGCCTGGCCGGCCATCGCCGGCAGCACCGGCTTGAGCCAGGTCATCAACACGCGAAACAGGTTGAGGCCGGTGCTGTAGACGTCCTGTGCCTGCTGCGCGGAGTCTTCGGACTTGGCCAGCACCCAGGGCTTTTGTTCGTCGATGTACTGGTTGGCGACGTCGGCGAGGGCCATGATCTCGCGCATGGCGTGGCTGAATTCGCGCTTTTCGTACAGTTCGGCAATCTGCTCGCCGGCGTCGACGAAGCGCTGATACAGCTCGGGCTCACTGCAAGTAGCGGACAGCAGGCCATCGCACTTCTTGCTGATGTAGCCGGCGCAGCGGCTGGCGATGTTGACCATCTTGCCGACCAGGTCGGCGTTCACCCGCGCCGTGAAGTCGTCGAAGCTGAGGTCGAGGTCGTCGATGCGGCTGGTGAGCTTGGCGGCGAAGTAGTAGCGCAGGTATTCCGGGTTGAGATGATCCAGATAGGCGCGCGCGTTGATGAAGGTGCCGCGCGACTTGGACATCTTTTGCCCGTTCACGGTGAGGAAGCCGTGGGCGAAGATGGCCGTCGGCGTGCGCAGGCCGGCGCCATGCAATACCGCCGGCCAGAACAGGGCGTGGAAATAGATGATGTCCTTGCCGATGAAGTGGTACAGCTCGGTGTCGCTGTCGGGGCGCGTGTATTCGTCGAAGTCGAGGTCGTCGCGGTGTGCGCAGAGGTTCTTGAAGCTGGCGAAGTAGCCCATGGGCGCGTCCAGCCAGACGTAGAAGTACTTGTCTTGCGTGCCGGGAATCCTGAAGCCGAAGTAGGGCGCGTCGCGGGAGATGTCCCACTCCTGCAGGCCCGCCTCGAACCACTCGTCGAGCTTGTTGGCCACCTCCGCTTGCAGGTGGCCGCCGTGGGTCCAGTCGCGCAGCATGGCCTCGAAATCGGGCAGCTTGAAGAAATAATGCTCGGACTCTTTTTCGACGGGCGTGGCGCCGGACACCACCGACACCGGGTTTTTCAGCTCGGCGGTGGAATAGGTGGCGCCGCACACCTCGCAGTTGTCGCCGTACTGGTCCTTGGCGCCGCAGCGCGGGCACTCGCCCTTGAGGAAGCGGTCCGGCAGGAACATCTCCTTGACCGGGTCATAGGCCTGCTTGATGGTGCGCACGGCGATGTGGCCGGCCTCTTTGAGGCGCAGATAGATGCTCTCCGCCAGTTCGCGGTTCTCCTCCGAGTGGGTGGAGTGGTAGTTGTCGAAGCCGATGGCGAAGGCGGCGAAGTCGGCCTCGTGTTCTTTTTTCACCCGCGCGATGAGTTCCTCCGGGGTGATTCCCTCGCGCTCGGCGCGCAGCATGATGGGCGTGCCGTGGGCATCGTCGGCGCAGACGTAGAGGCACTGGTGGCCGCGCATCTTCTGAAAGCGCACCCAGATGTCGGTCTGGATGTACTCCACCATGTGGCCCAGATGGATGGCGCCATTGGCATAGGGCAGGGCGCTGGTGACGAGGATTTTTCTGCGCGCAGGCGTGGACGTATTGGAAGCAGTGCTCATTGGATTGTTGGATGCTCAGGGAGTGCGTGTGGGGCAGGGAAGCCGGAAGACCCCGGAATCACTGGCGGTTTATACAATAGGTAATATTACGACAGGCCCCCGAATTGTGTAAACTCGCCGCTTCGTTACGGTCCCCGGGTGCATGCCCGGGAACCTGAAAAACCGGTCAGTCCAAGGAGTTTCCATCATGAGCGACGTCACCCGCGAACAGGTCGAGTCCGCCATCAAGCAGTTCATCGATCCCAATCTGCAACAGGACCTGGTGAGCGCGAAGAGCATCAAGAACATCGCCATCGACGGCGGCAAGGTCAGCGTGGACGTGGTGCTGGGCTACCCCGCCAAGGGCTGGCAGGACGAGCTGGCCGACAGGCTGAAGGCGCTGGTGGAGGCCATCGACGGCGTCGACGAGGCCGTCATCAACGTCAGCAGCAAGATCGAGCCGCATTCGGTGCAGAAGGGCGTCAAGCCCATCCCCGGCGTCAAGAACATCATCGCCATCGCCTCCGGCAAGGGCGGTGTCGGCAAGTCCACCACTGCCGTCAACCTGGCTCTGGCGCTGGCCGCCGAGGGCGCCACCGTGGGTATCCTCGATGCCGACATCTACGGCCCCAGTCAGCCGCGCATGCTGGGCGTGTCCGACAAGCCGGAATCCAGGGACGGCAAGTCCCTGGAGCCGTTGATGGGCCACGGCATCCAGTCTATGTCCATCGGCTACCTGATCGAGGAGGATACGCCGATGATCTGGCGCGGCCCCATGGTCACCCAGGCCCTCGAACAGCTGCTCAACGACACCCACTGGCAGGACGTGGATTACCTCATCATCGACCTGCCGCCGGGCACCGGCGACATCCAGCTGACCCTGGCGCAGAAGGTGCCGGTGAGCGGCGCGCTGATCGTCACCACGCCGCAGGACATCGCCCTGCTCGACGCCCGCAAGGCGCTGAAGATGTTCGAGAAGGTCGACGTGACCGTGCTCGGCATCGTCGAGAACATGAGCATCCACATCTGTTCCAAGTGTGGCAACGAAGAGCACATCTTCGGCGAGGGCGGCGGCTCGCGCATGTCCGAGGACTACGACGTGGACTTCCTCGGCGCCCTGCCGCTGGACATCCAGATCCGCGAGGAAGTGGACAGCGGCAACCCCACCGTGGTCAAGGACCCGGACAGCCGCATCGCGCAGATCTACCGCGAGATCGCCCGCCGCATGGCCGCCCGCCTGGCCCTGCAGGCCAAGGAGTTCAGCGCCAAGTTCCCCAATATCGT
>Ga0256839_1000540_pt1 | contig 48611 bp, 33 predicted proteins | sample 354166metaG_FD_185968 | JGI IMG/M metagenome (GOLD analysis project Ga0256839, IMG submission 185968) | Hydrothermal vent microbial communities from Mid Atlantic Ridge, Atlantic Ocean - 354-166 | ecosystem: Environmental > Aquatic > Marine > Hydrothermal vents | place: Atlantic Ocean: Mid... | reverse complement strand
CGTAAAAGAGAAGAAGAAGCACGACGCAGACGTGAAGAAGAGGCGCGTAAGTTGGCTGAGAAAAAAAGTAAGTTTGGTGGGCTATTTGAAGGCGGTTCAGGCCAAGGCAAAGGCCAAACAGGACAGCCAGGCGATCAAGGCGCCCCCAATGGTGATCCCTCATCCAATAAACTCAGTGGTGTAAGTACAGGATCTGGCACGGTAGGAGGCGGACTCAGCAATCGAGGCGTAGTAAGCCGCCCTGTATTACAAGCCAACACGCAAAAAGCCGGGAAAGTAGTGATTAAAATATGCGTAGATGCTAATGGGCGCGTAGTAGAAGCCGATTTTACACAGCGCGGTTCAACTACTAATGACCCTACACTCATCAACATCGCCTTGCGCAATGCCAAAAAATGGCGATTCTCCTCCTCTCAAGTGTCGAAGCAATGTGGTACGATCACCTACGTGTTCAAACTCAAATAAATAACGACAAGTGCACCGAAAAACACTTCCCCGATGATGGCCATTGTCATCGGGGAAGTGTTTTTGCCGAAAAGTGTACTTTCGCCGGCCTTGAATTGATACAACGATTACGCTAAAGGAACTGCACAAAACACATGCTTGCACAACTGACGCCTGAAGGCATACTGGGAATCATTGGGCTGTACTTTGCCATACTGATCTACATCTCTTGGCGTACCAGCCGCAATGCATCCAACGAAGATTTTTTCATTGCAGGTCGTCAATCCCCATGGCCATTGGTAGCGTTTGGCATGATTGGCGCATCGCTCTCGGGAGTTACTTTTATCTCGGTACCTGGTGCGGTAGGAGCAGAAGGGCTCAACCGCGACTTTTCCTATCTCCAGATGGTACTAGGTTACACCTTGGGCTATGCATTTATCGCCCTGGTACTGTTGCCACTCTACTATCGCTTGCAGCTTACCTCTATCTACACTTACCTGGGGCAACGCTTTGGCAAAGTGAGCTATAAAACAGGTGCAGCCTTTTTTCTCCTCTCTCGCACCATTGGTGCCGCTTTTCGCCTCTACTTGGTAGCCATCGTATTGCAAAAATTCGTCATGGACCACTATGGAATCCCCTTTTGGGCTACAGTACTAGTGACCATTGTACTCATCTGGATATACACTTACCGTGGGGGAATTAAAACAATTGTGTGGACCGACACCTTGCAAACTGCTAGCATGCTCATTGCCGTAATAGCCACTATATGGGCTATTGGCAATGCACTGGAAAAAGACCTATTTGGCCTAATCGATATGGTGCACAATAGTGGCTACGCCAAAGTGTTCTTTTTCGAAGGTGGGTGGCAAGATCCCAACAACTTTTTCAAGCAATTTTTCAGCGGTGCCCTCATCACTATCGTAATGACAGGTCTCGATCAAGACATGATGCAGAAAAACCTGAGCTGCCACAATCTGCGCGATGCGCAAAAAAACATGTTTTCCTTTACGCTGACGCTGGTACTCGTCAATGTGTTATTCCTCATGTTGGGGGCACTACTCTACCTGTATGCAGCCAATATTGGCTTATCTATCCCCGAACGTAGTGACCATCTCTTCCCTACCATCGCGCTCAACCACCTTTCTCCTATCATTGGTATCTTCTTCGTCTTAGGGCTGATTGCCGCAGCATATTCCAGTGCCGATTCAGCTCTTACAGCTTTAACCACCTCGTTTTGCGTCGATTTTTTGGGCTTCGATGCCGATGAGCACCACTCGGAAGCAGCACAACAGCGCCTACGCTGGTTCGTACACATAGGCTTTTCTCTACTGCTACTGGTAGTCATTATCGCCTTCAATGCTCTGAACAACGACGCCGTCATCAATCAGCTATTTCGGGCAGCTAGCTATACCTATGGACCACTATTGGGATTATTCATGTTTGGCATGCTTACTCCTTGGAAGGTGCGCGACCGATTCGTGTGGGTGGTGTGTTTGCTCGCGCCTGCCGTTTCCTATTACATCGACACTTATTCAGCACAGCTGATGAATGGCTTTCGATTTGGCTTCTTAACCTTAGCACTCAACGGGATGCTCACGTTCGCAGGGTTATGGCTGCTGTCGTACACCCCTGCCGACACAAACGACGATCACATAACATAAGTTATAATACCCTAAGCTTGAAGCCTTAATATATGCCCACAAACCACACGATGCGGCACCTATTCAATCGAGCTTGAGTACTTCGAGAAAAGCACGCTGAGGAACCTCTACATTGCCTATTTGGCGCATGCGCCGCTTCCCTTTCTTCTGCTTTTCAAGCAGTTTTCGCTTGCGCGTAATGTCACCACCATAACACTTGGCCGTGACGTCCTTTCTCAACGCCGAAAGCGTCTCTCGAGCAATGATCTTGGCACCGATGGCAGCTTGGATGGCAATTTGGAATTGTTGTCGAGGTAGGAGCTCCTTGAGCTTCTTGCAGATCTTTCGACCTACGTACTCCGCCTTACTGCGATGTACCAGAGCTGAGAGGGCATCTACCGGCTCGCCATTGAGCATGATGTCGAGCTTGACCAAATCCGAGCGCTGATAGCCCGCCATCTGATAGTCAAAGCTGGCATAACCCCTGGAAATAGATTTGAGCCGATCGTAAAAATCAAAAACGATTTCCGCTAACGGCAATTCAAAGTCTAACTCGACACGCGATGGGGTCAGGTAATGTTGTTTGAGCAAGGTGCCCCGTTTCTCAAGACAAAGCGTCATGATACCCCCGATAAATTCGGGCTTGGTGATGATCTGTGCTTTGATGATGGGCTCCTCGACATAATCCAATTTGGTAGGATCAGGTAGGTCGGATGGAGTGCGCACCAACAGCTTCTCTCCCTTTTTCGTATAAGCATAGTAAGGCACGTTGGGCACCGTTGTGATGACCTCCATATCAAATTCGCGCGAGAGGCGCTCTTGTACAATTTCAAGGTGCAACATCCCCAAAAAGCCACATCGAAAACCAAAACCCAATGCTGCCGAAGTTTCTGGTTCGAAGACTAAAGAAGCATCGTTGAGGTGTAGCTTTTCAAGGCTATCGCGCAAGTCTTCGAAATCGTCATTGTCGATGGGAAAAATTCCAGCATAGACCATGGGCTTGACTTCCTCAAATCCTTTTACGGGCTCATCACAAGGACGGGCTACATGTGTGAGCGTATCGCCCACTTTGATTTCACGACTTTCCTTGATACCCGTAATGATATAGCCCACATTGCCTGCTGAGAGCTCTTCTTTGGGCACATAATCCAATTGAAGGATACCGATTTCATCAGCTTCGTACTCTTTGCCCGTATGGTAAAACCGCACTTTATCGCCCTTGCGCAAGGTGCCATTGAAAATGCGGATATAGGCAATCACCCCTCGAAAGGCATTGTACACCGAATCGAATACAAGTGCCTGAAGTGGTGCCTCGGGGTCACCCTCAGGCGGCGGAATGCGCGCCACGATGGCTTCCAGAATCTGATCTACCCCCTCGCCTGTTTTGGCACTTGCCAAGATGATGTCGTCAATATCACAGCCTATCAGATCGATGATCTGATCCATCACCTCATCGACCATGGCGTTGGGCATGTCGATCTTGTTGATTACTGGAATGATTTCCAGATCGTGCTCCATAGCTAAGTACAAGTTGGAGATAGTCTGGGCCTGAATGCCCTGGGTCGCATCGACCAATAGTAGTGCTCCCTCACATGCAGCAATAGCGCGGCTCACCTCATAGCTAAAGTCGACGTGCCCAGGCGTGTCGATGAGATTGAAGGTATAGGTATGCCCATCGCTGTGTTGATAATACATCTGCACCGCATGACTCTTGATTGTGATGCCCCGTTCGCGCTCTAAGTCCATGTTGTCCAATGCCTGGTCCTGCATGTTCCTTTCAGAGATGGTACGCGTCATTTCGAGCATGCGGTCGGCCAAAGTACTCTTGCCATGATCGATATGGGCAATAATGGAGAAGTTTCTGATGTGTTCAATCTTCATATACAAATAGCCAAATGATTCAAAAAGAAAAAACGCCACTCGACAAAGCAACACGCTGATGCTAATCGGGCATTATGCACACAAAGATACGGGCTACAACGCACGAAAACGGGCACAAAGGTAGTGCACACCTCCTACATTCGGTTGGCAAAGCGCTTATGGTTGTGCATAGATACTTAGCAAACCTTCACATAACCACTTGGCCAACGCCTGGCGATTGTCGCGCAACACGATGCGCCGTTGATCAAAAGCATTGCGGATATTGGCCAACTCAATATACACAGAAGGCGTACGCACCTCGCGCAACATGTGCAAGTCGCGCGCACTCACTGTGCCGTGATACTGGCCATTGGCCCGATAGCGGCGATACTTACGTGCCATAGTGCGATGCAAGACACGTGCAATGCGCATACTCAATTCACTGTCGGGGTGATGGTAGAAAAACAGATCAGTGCGTTGTTTTCGGTTACGCGAATCGACGTGAATGACAATGGTTAACTGATCAGCTACGCCTTGTGCGCGATGATGGGCATATAACTGATTGATCACATCTGAGCGCTGAAAAAGCCGCGCCTTTTGGCCACGCAACATGGGCAGATCACCCCAGATCACTTCGTCGGTATCGCATGCCAAAATTTGGGCATCGCGAATGCCATCGTTTTTATCTCGTGTAATCATGTAGGCAGTGGCTCCGTGCGCCACTAACAAGCGCGCCAAGCGCAGTGCCACATCATAGGCGTATTCGTCTTCGCATAAGGTGTGCCCACGCCGCTTGCCCAACGCACCAGGGTCGGGGCCACCGTGGCCGCTGACTATGTAAAACACCTTGCCACGCAAGCGCGTATCAACTAAAGGCACGTGCTCGTATTGGGGGCCAAAGATGGGGAATATTCGACCACGCACACGCTTGCTGGCACTTGAGCTGGGAGGTGATGGAGCTATCAAGGTAGACTGCGGTGTAGCAGATGCAGGAATATCGGGATTGGGGCAATGCAGCAGATGCCAGGGAACCCACAATTCTTTGTCTTGGCGAAAGTCGCGCTCGCGCAGCCCCGCCTGATGCATCGCCTCATTATATCGTTGAATGCGCAACGCCAAGTCGTAGTCATCAATCCCTATGGAGGAACGTATAGTATGCCCATTGAAGGCATATATCTGAATGGGAAGCTTGTAATAACGCCCTACGATAAGTGGCGCATTGCGTTTCAAGTTGTTGATCTTGTAAAACTGTTCGTGATTGCAAGAGAATCGATCGAGCTTGTAACGGCGCAAAAGTGAAAAAACGCCATCGCCATTAAGTGCAGGTGCTTCGTAATAGCGCGCTGCAGTATGCCCTACCGCTACACACCAGCCGCATAGCCATAAGATGCCAAATGCCGCATACTTACTCATATTCCTGATTTACGCCTATGCTGTTAAGCTTAGCACGACGGTAAAATCGGCAACTTACTTCGCTGAGGTTTATTTGCCCAAAGGCGGAATTTTCGTGCCAAAAATAGTGATGTGGGAAAGTTGGTTCTTCACAATGCGAAGATAGTGCCTTTGTGCTCAAACTTGTCTGTCGATGTATAATCAAACAGCTCAATTATACACAAATATACTCATCATTGTGTCAAGAGTATCGTTAATGGCATGTGATTGCTGCGTTGAGCGTCTATCTTTGCGGCTGCTATGCGATTGGCCAAAGAAATATGGTATTTGTTGCAAAAAGAGTTGGTGCTGGAATGGCGGCAACGCTTTGCCTTAAGTGGCATTTTGTTGTACGTGTTATCTACAATTTTCATTGTGTATTCAGGCTTTCAACAAAAGCTGGCAGCACCTCTTTGGAATGTAGTGTTCTGGATTATCATGCTCTTTGCCTCAGTGAATGCAGTAGTGAAAAGTTTTGTACAAGAAAGTGGCTATAGGCAGTTGTATTACTATACTTTGGTCGACCCACTGGCGCTGTTTATCGCCAAAGTAGTGTACAACAGCATGCTACTACTGTTTATCGGGTTGCTCACCCTGCTGGTACTAGGGGTGGTTGCAGGTAATCCCGTCACCCAGCCGTGGATGTTTATGGGCATCATTGGGTTGGGTAGTATGGGCTTTGGCATTATTTTCACCTTTATTTCAGCGATTGCTGCCAAAGCGCGTCACAGCGCTACACTGATGGCCATACTGAGCTTTCCACTCGTCATTCCCGTTTTAATGGAGCTCATCAAGCTATCGCTCATTGCATTGGGGTTTACTCAGGATACAGATATGGCACAAGACGTACTCATACTATTGGCTATTGACTTGCTACTGATGGGGCTAGCACTGATACTATTTCCTTTCTTGTGGCGAGATTAGTCACCGGCTGCTATACCAATGAGGTACTTTCAAAAAAACGGGCCATGAAACAATGGATTCAAAAAAAAGGTTGGAAACTTTTGGGGGTAGTACTGGTGCTCTACAGTATCCTCATGGGTATGATGGTCCCCTTGCATTCGGGCATTTCGGCCCGACATCCCTTAAGTGCCCAAGCCGGTGATACAACGGTACTCGAAATAGAAGGCTACAACACGCATTTTGCGCAAGCACAAGATCATCTGCGCGTATGGCTCATGCTTGGCGATCAATGGACACTATCTGCTGAGCACGTTGCAGTAGTAGATGAACGCCATATCAAAGCTACTTTTATCTTGCCAGACCTATTGCCTGTAGATCAGCAAGTAGGTAGCTTTACTCTGGTAGTGGACAACCCCATCGATGGAGTCACGTTGTTGCCCGAAGCCCTCTTTGTACGCCAAACACAAATTGACACTCAAACCGCCATAGCTCACTGGCCCCAAACAGACCCCATGATTGAATTGCACAGTGGGCCTGCACTTACTTTTCCGTTTCGAAACATCTTGCGGGAGACCATCCGCAATACCTATTTCCACGTTCCCATGTGGTTTGCCATGATCTTTATTTTCATCGGATCGGTGATATACAGCTTGCGCTATTTGCGCCATCAGCGTGCTGACGACGACCGCTATGCTGCCGCCCTAACTACCACTGGTATTGTGTTGGGCATACTGGGCTTGTTCACAGGTATGGTATGGGCTAACTACACCTGGGGCCGCCCTTGGAGTGGCGATATCAAACAAAACATGACAGCTATAGCACTATTGGTATATATGGCCTACTTCGTATTGCGCTTTAGCCTCGAAGACAATGAAGTGCGCGCACGCGTGTCAGCCGCCTACAATATCTTTGCTTTTGCTGCACTCATTCCGCTCATCTTTGTCATTCCTCGCCTCACCGATAGCCTACACCCAGGCAATGGCGGCAACCCTGCCTTGGGCAGTGAAGATCTAGACAATACTATGAGGTTGGTTTTTTACCCTGCCGTCATTGGCTGGACGCTTATCGGCTATTGGATGAGTCAATTGCTATGGCGCACCAACAAGCTCAAAGCCTATCTGGAAGCATACGAAGACGGGCCCCCTCAACTGAAATAGCCACGAAAAAGCTTGCAGGCATGGCCCAAGTACTCTTGGTTCCAAGTGTATTTGACTACAATATGCAAAGGTCTCACCTTTACAATAAAAAGGTTTGGGAGTTGGCAAAATATGCCGACTTTAGCGCCCAGTTTTTCGATGGCTGCTCCTTGCTTCATCGCACGCCAAATAGTCAAAAATGCAAAGCATGTATGTACGCTTAGCCACAATTGCCTTTTTTCTATTTGCAACGACAAATTTGCTCTCAGCTCAATCTGAGCAGACCGACTTTTTGCGCCAAACCGGCATGATATACGTAGTGGTAGCTGTAATGGCTATTGTGTTTTTAGGCATAACCATTTACTTGTTTTACATAGATAGAAAGCTAACCAAATTAGAAAACCAAATTTCCGACCATGACCAAAATGGCTGAGGGTGCTTCCTTCTATGGAAGTGTGCTCCAATTCTTTGACAAAGCTGCAGCCCATACCCAACTTCCCCAAGGTATACTCGAGCAAATTAAGGTGTGTAATGCAGTATTGCGCATGCGCTTTCCCATTAAGGTAGGCAAGGAAGTAAAAGTAATCGAAGCCTACCGGGTACAACACAGCCACCACCGTTTACCTACTAAGGGAGGCATTCGCTACAGCAATCACGTCAATCAAGAAGAAGTGATGGCCCTGGCCTCACTTATGTCTCTTAAATGTGCTATTGTCAATGTACCCTTTGGTGGGGCCAAAGGGGGAGTCAAGATCAACCCTTGGGAATTTACAGAATACGAACTGGAAAAGATTACGCGGCGCTATACGACCGAGCTGGTGCGGCGCAACTTCATAGGTCCATCGATCGACGTGCCTGCACCCGACTACGGGACGGGCGAACGCGAGATGGCGTGGATTTACGATACCTACCGCGCATTCAACGAAAAAGAAATCGATGCTGCTGGCTGTGTTACAGGTAAGCCTGTCCATCAAAATGGCATACAAGGACGAAAAGAAGCCACAGGTCGCGGCGTCTTTTACGGCATACGCGAGGCCTGCAATCAAACTTCTGATATGAAAAAAATAGGGCTTAGCCCGGGCATTGCAGGTAAACGCTTGGCCATTCAAGGTCTGGGCAATGTGGGTTCTTTTGCCGCTCAAATTGCACAAGACGAAGGGGGTGCCGTTATCGTGGCAGTAGGTGAAGTAGATGGTACCATCTACCACCCAGATGGGATGGACATTCACGAAATACTGGCCTGGAAAAAAGTACACGGTGGTATTATCGACTTCCCTGGTGCTAAAGAGCGCTATCCGAAGCAGCAGCGCAATATGGTACTCGAGGTAGATTGCGACATCTTGGTACCTGCTGCCCTTGAAAATCAGATCACCTACGAAAATGCACCACGTGTAAAAGCTAAAATCGTGGCAGAAGCAGCCAATGGTCCCATTACTGCTGAAGGTGAGCGCATCCTCCTTGACAAGGGCGTACTCATTGTACCCGACGTATTCCTCAATGCAGGAGGCGTAACCGTCTCCTATTTTGAGTGGCTCAAAAACCTCTCGCACATGCGTTTTGGTCGTATGGAAAAACGCTTCAACCAAAACCAATACGCCTCACTGATCGATCTGGTCGAACGCCTTACGGGTCACACAGTGGGAGTACAAGAACGGCGTTTCATCGCCCGAGGTGCCGATGAAATTGACTTGGTGCGCTCGGGGCTGGAAGAAACGATGGTCACTGCCTACCAAGAAATTCGCGAACTATTCAAGCGCAAAAAGAAAATTGGTGACTTGCGCACGGCTGCTTTTGTTTCAGCTATCCAGAAAATTGGCAGTGACTACTTAGCTATGGGGATCTTCCCCTAAAAGCAAGACCTATTGCTGATGCACATATGCGATGTAGATAAGAAGCAAAAGGAGCACACCTAGCTGTGTGTCCCTTTTGCATTGCCTATCGATACGTTCGAGCACTACACAAAACGTCACCTATCCGCATTATTAAATAGCTGGCGTCAGTTTTCGCCTACTTTCTTTCAACTCAAAGTGAAAGCCATCTGATACGAGCTGCTCATATCGAGCCCGGTCAAAAGCATAGAGGCGAGCTGGCCGATGAGCTACTCCTTCTTGGCTTTCATTGAGGTCTATCAGCAAGTTCATTGAAAGGATCTTCTTGCGAAAGTTGCGCTTGTCCAGCTCAGTTTCCAAAACCGCCTCATACAGATGCTGCAGCTGCGTGAGCGTAAATTTGGGTGGCAATAGCTCGAAGCCAATGGGGCGCGTGCGTACGCTCTGCTTGAGCTGCTCAAAGCACGCATTGAGAATCTCATTGTGGTCAAAGGCCAGATCTCCTATATCTGAAATGCTGTGCCACTGGGCTTGCCGAGCAAAAGAAGCCGGTGTGATCTTGTACTTGCTGATCCGAACCAGCGAATAGTAAGCAATAGTAATGACCCTACCAATGGGATGGCGGTCCACCTTTCCAAAAGCCTTTACCTGCTCAAGATACACATTGCGAAGGCCGGTCAACTCTTCCAACACACGGCTGGCAGCCGCATCGATGTCTTCATTGGGATATACCAAATCGCCTGGCAAAGCCCACATGCCTTTGAAAGGGCTTGTGCCTCTTTTGATCAAGAGTACTTTCAGATCACCTTCATCAAATCCAAATATGACGTTGTCTACTGAAAAGGCCGATTTAAAAAAAGTGTTCACTTCACTCATATCTCTCCAGATTAATCTCGGGCACCTTAATAAAAGGCGCTTGAAATTAATGTATCAAAAGTGCTTGTCCAATCCTTTAGCATATCCAACCGCACCACACAGCTATAAAGGACAACTCAACGTAATACAATACAAACACACAAGCAAGCTTAACCGTTCAGACACATACATTCGCTTGAGAGCATTTGAATCCAGCACTCGGCCTGTGCCATAATTACTCAGAAATTAGCGCAAAGTGCCATCGCAAAGGCGTACTGCGTGTACAAGTGCTGGCACCAATTTTTCAAACTGTTCACGTGTCAGCAACTTAATCGAGAACTCATTGTCTTTCTGTGTTTTGCCACTCCAGGTTACTTCTATGACAGGTGCCTCATCGATCGTTTTCACAGACATACCCGGGTAGGGGTTTCCTTCCCGATCGGGAATGAGGCGAAAGCCGTCCCGCACATTGAGTTGAGCTAAAGGTACTACAATGCGCTCGGGCTGGCCCTCTGCTTCATTAGTAATGACCAACACACAATCTTCTACCGACACGGTGGGGTTTTTCCACAAGGGGCTGCCATTGGCCGCATCCTGCTGAATCTGCTCAGCAACAATGGCGATGCGTCCTGCCACACGTGCAGGCAAGTCGTCTTCTGGTATAGCCTGTTGTTGAAGTGCCTTTAGTGGATCTTCTTTTGGTCCAGTGCGCAGTGGCTCAGAAGAACTTGTTTGAGTCTCTTCTCCGACATCTGTAGTACATGCATTCCCTCCCCATGCTACCAGTAGTATCATCCACAAAAAAGAGGTTATACGGCTCATAACGTATTGCGTTTTGGCCACATATAGGCAAAGATAAGGTCAAAAAGGGCCCTATGAGAATAGATTTTCTTCATTTTGCCAATATCCAGCAAGCTGTTGTGTAGCAGTTATTTAATTACTTTTTAAAAAAATCGATTATTTGCTGAGCTAACTCACGCCCGATGAGCGATTGTGCTTCTTGAGTGGAACCACCGATATGGGGCGAGACAGATATCTTAGGATGTTGTAGCAGTTCCCGGCGGGGCGTAGGCTCATTTTCAAATACGTCGAGCCCAGCTCCTGCTACTTGGCCACTGTCAAGCGCACGTAACAAGGCCTCCTCATCAATCACACCTCCTCGTGCGGCATTCACGATATAGACTCCTCGCTTCATTTTGGCAAAAGCCGCATCATCAATCAATGGGGCACCAGTAAAGGGTACATGCAGCGAAATAAAGTCACTTTGTGCTAATAACTCATCAAGTGGTACCGTATGCAAGTGCACTTCTACAGCTTGGTCTAAACCTAGTACGGGCAGCGCAATGTGTGCCTCATCTACAACGATATCGGCAGCCAGTACACGCATGCCTAAGCCCAAGCCCATGCGCGCTACTTCCTGCCCAATGCGGCCAGCACCAATGATGCCAAGTGTCTTGCTCCCCAACTGAATGCCCTTGGCGTACTTTTTCTTCAATTCCTTAAAAGCAGTATCACCTTGCTGTGGCATTTCACGGTTAGCCAAATGCAACATGCGTACCAAGGCGAAAAGATGACCAAACACCAGTTCAGCTACCGCCCGCGAAGAAGCGCCAGGGGTATTGTACACTACTATGCCACGTTGTTTTGCGTAATCCACATCGATATTGTCCAGACCGACACCTGCCCGAGCAATTATCTTGAGGTTGGGGCAAGCATCGATTAGCTCGCGGCGCACCTTAGTAGCACTGCGCACGATGAGCACATCGTACTGAGGCAATACGTCAGCTAACTGTTCTTGAGGCACTTTTTCGGTATCTACTTGAAACCCTGCAGCCTCCAGCATGGCTTTTCCGTCGGGATGAAGGCCATCGTTGGCAAGGATCTTAATCATTTGGCTGTTGTTTTTTATGTTGCATGCCTGAAAAATCACGGCGCAAAGAAAATCAAATTCTCACGCCTGTACAGTAGCAACTATCACCACTACTCTTTTTTAAAACAAAAACCATATGAAAACGCGAATCCTAACTCCCGCTTTCCTGGTACTCGCACTTGTCATTGCTCATGCACAGCCCCGTAATACAAAACAGTTCTATCCCACATCCGATTCCTGGCACCAACTCGTAGCTTGGCCATTACAGACGCAAACGCCTTTTTACGCGCTATCATTTAGTTGGAATGACGAAGCAACTCCTTCTCTGAAAGTGCGTTTTGGCGAAAGCCCACAGCAATTAGGATCATGGCAGGTTCTACAGCCAAATTTCCATCTACAAGCTAACGCAGACCGCCCCTATCCCGATCGACAAGTCACCTACTTGATGTTTGTCCCACCGACTACGCGTTGGATTGAGCTCCGCGCTGACCAATGGCCTACAGGTACACCCTTATACATGCACGTATATAGCCCTGGCTATACAGGAGATGCGCCCTCAGCACAGGCAACTGTCGGTACGAGCCGCGACTGTCCTTGCCCACTACCTCCGATGGCTGCGCGTAGCGAATGGTGCCCCGATGGCACTTGCCCACCCGACCCAACCCCGATTGCTACTACTTTCACACATATGATCGTACATCATTCCGCTTCACCCAGTACAGCCAACGACTGGGCCGCTGTAGTGCGCTCTATCTGGGACTATCACGTCAATGTAAATGGTTGGGACGACATCGGGTACAATTACCTGATCGCACCTGATGGTACTGTATTTGAAGGTAGGGGCAACAATATACTCGGTGCCCACTTCTGCGGCACTAATACAGGAGCAATGGGTATATGCATGATCGGCACCTGGATCGACAACACGCCTCCCGATACCGCATTGCTCAGCTTGCGCAACTTGTTGGCGTGGAAAAGCTGCGATGAAGGGCTCGACCCATTGGGTTCGAGTTGGCATGCAGCCTCGGGGTTATACTTACACCACATCAGCGGGCACCGAGACGGCTGCGCTACACAGTGCCCTGGCCAAGCCCTCTACGACCACCTGTCCCAAACGCGCCAAGAAGTTGAAGATTACATAGCCAATGAATGCACTCAAGTTGTCCTGCCAGCCCCACAGCTACAAGCGCAAGCGCTCTCGCCCTCCACGATAGCGCTCAACTGGACAGACCCTGGCGATGAGACTGCTTTTGAATTGGAACGATCCGTTTCTTTCAACAACAACTACACCCACATTGCTACCATCGGCGCAGATACGCTCAGCTGGACAGATGAGGATCTGACTCCTAATACGGGCTACTTCTACCGCATACGGGCACTTTTGGGCGATGAAGCATCGCCGTGGAGCAATGAGGTATTTCTGTTCACCCCCTTAAGTACGTCTACGCTCGAACAAAGCAGCTTGCTTAGTCTAAGCTTGGCTCCTAACCCCACTACAGACTATATTACGCTCAGCTGGCAGGCAACAATCCCCATTCAAGCAACCATATCTATCTTTGGCACCGATGGCAGACAGTGGTATGAGCAGCCACATGTGCTTGCCCAAGGGAAAGGCAGCCTCCAACTGCCCACAGGAAGTTTGCCGATCGGTCAGTACTTCTTGCAATTGACACAATCTGCTCGGCAGCTCGCCTTGCCTTTCGTCAAAAAATAACAACTCATGAAACAGGCATTTCTGTGTTTATGTGTACTTATCGCACTGTGGGGCTGCCAACCCTACATGGACACACCTGATGCCGCCGTACGCGATGTGCTCGAGCAAGTGAGCCAGCAGTTGGCTCCCGACAAGCGCGTGGTATGGTGGCACATAGACGCCCGACAATCTGGCCGCACCGTCACGCTCATAGGTGAAACCAGCCATTCACAGGCAGTACCCCAGCTCGTCCAACGCCTCCAAAACGCTGGATACCAAGTACGCGATAGTATACGCATGCTGCCCGACGAATCAGTGAACGGCCACCTCTATGGCGTGGTCAACCTTTCGGTATGTAACATCAGGAGCCAACCCAAGCATTCAGCAGAACTATCTACACAGGCTTTATTGGGCACGCCTTTGCGCCTTTACCAACGAAAAGGCGACTGGTGGTTGGTACAAACCCCTGATGATTACTTTGGCTGGCTCGATGCAGATGGCTTCACGCCCATGACCCGTACTGATTTTGCCCAATGGCAACAGATGCCTAAGGCCATTTCAGTAGCCGACTTTGGATTTGTGTGGACTGCCCCCCATCTGCAAGCAGAGCGCGTGTCGGATCTGGTAGCTGGCGACTTATTGGCGTGGCAAGGCGAACGCAACGGATGGGCACAAGTCACCTTTCCCGATGGACGTCAGGGCTTCATCCCACCTCACACATGGATGCCTTTCGACCAATGGCTCAGCACGCGCCAACCCACCCCCGAACGCATATTGGCTACCGCCCGCCAATTGATGGGTAGACCCTACCTATGGGGTGGCACTTCGGGCAAAGGCGTAGACTGTAGTGGTTTTACCAAAATGGTATTTTTCCTCAATGGCTTGGTGCTCGCCCGCGATGCATCTCAGCAAGTACACACAGGCCTACCTGTAGCCACAGATACAGCCAACTGGGAAGGACTCCAACCCGCCGATCTGCTCTTCTTCGGCCGGCCAGCTACCGACACCCTACCTGAACGCATCTGGCACGTGGCCATCCATACAGGACAAGGACGCATCATCCATGCTGCAGGACGTGTGCGCGAAGAAAGCCTCAACACACATGACCCCGACTTCAATGCCGAACGACTTCGTACTTTCGTGCGTGCTCGGCGCATAATCGGTGCACAAGCCGCACAGGGCGTGTTCAGGATTGCCGATATGCCACTTTACACTGGCCAAAACTGGAAGGATTAAAAACTTTCAAAACCCAAAGTGAACACCTTGAGTATTTACCTCCATAGGCCCACTTTGCTCCAATTGCCCCTACAAACATACCTTTTTGGGGCTCTACTCCTAATAGCTACAGTTGGTTGCCACAACGAACGGCGCCCTCAACAGCCCTTGACTTTTACAGAGCAAAATGCACTGGACACCAGCTACGCCATTACTTCCCACAACCACACAACCCATACAGCTGAAGACGATTTTCATCAGCAGATCCGTGCATATGAAAGCAAAGACCGCGTTTTTTGGCAAAAGCCCGAGCTGGTCATCAGCAAAATGGGCGAGCTCAGCGACAAAGTAGTGGCCGACATTGGTGCCGGCTCGGGCTACTTTGCCCGACGACTGGCCATGCGCGCCCAGCGCGTCATTGCCATCGACATCGACCCGCGCTTTATTCACTTTATGGACTCTCTCAAGATGGTCGAACAACTCGATCGCTTCGAGACGCGTCTGGCCGAACCCATGGACCCTCATCTCAAACCTCAAGAGGTAGACATTGTGCTCATGGTCAATACCTACCTGTATTTGCCCCAACGCGTTAACTACTTGAAGCACCTCAAAAAGAGCATCAAACCGGGAGGACGCATCTTTATCATTGATTTCAAGAAAAAGAAAATCCCCATTACCGACCCCCCTGCGCACATACGCATTCCCCTTTATCAAGTAGAACAAGAGCTCGAGCAGGCGGGTTATCGCATTATCGAATCAGACGACACCTCGCTAGACTACCAGTACATCGTGGTAGCAGAGCGGCCGTAGACATTACAGACTACTGGTAGAATGCGTCTCAGCCAACACTAAGCGCTGACGCTCAGGCCCCGTAGAGATCATGGTAACTGGCACGCGCAACGCCTCTTCTATAGCACGTATGTAATGCTTCAGCTCTTTGGGAAATGCCTCATAGTGTTGAACATCCGCTATTGAGCTGCGCCACCCCAAAAACTCCTTCCACACAGGCTCAATGGATATATCCATTAGATCATAGGGCACTTTTTGCGTAAGCTGCCCCTCAATGCGATAATGTGTAGCTGCCCGGATCGTTTCGAAGGAATTGAGCACGTCGATTTTGGTTAGCACAAGCTGAGTCACGCCATTGAGCATAGCCGTATAGCGCAGCTGCACCAGGTCGAGCCAGCCACAACGACGCGGGCGGCCAGTTGTGGCACCAAATTCGTGCCCTTCTTGCTGGAGACGTGCTCCCACCTCATCTGTCAACTCCGTAGGGAAAGGACCACTACCCACGCGAGTGGTATACGCCTTCGCAATGCCAAACACTTCGCCGATTCGGGCAGGCGAAACCCCCAAGCCAATACATACACTTGCACTCACCGTATTGGAAGAAGTAACGAAGGGATAGGTGCCAAAGTCGATGTCGAGCATAGCTCCTTGGGCGCCCTCGGCCAGTACGCGTTGGCCCTTGTCGAGTGCTTCGTTGATCAAATAGGCACTATCCACTATCTGAAGTGTGCGTAGCCATTTCAACGACTCAAACCACCGTCGTTCCTCAGCCTCTAAATCATAAGCTACAGGGGGATAGAGCTTCAATAGCTGTAAATGCTTGGCTTTGAGCTGCTCGTATTTGTCTCGAAAATGCGCATGAATTAAATCACCTACGCGCAAGCCATTACGCCCCGTTTTGTCCATATAAGTGGGGCCAATACCACGCAGCGTCGAACCGATTTTCTCCTTGCCCTTAGCTGCTTCTGAGGCCGCATCTAGATAGCGATGCGTGGGCAAGATGAGATGTGCTTTGCGGGCCACAAATAACCGCCGACGCCACTCAACCCCAGCTGCATCAAGGGCTTGGAGCTCCTGTGCCAAGGTAACGGGGTCGATCACCACACCATTGCCAATTACATTGCCCAACTCAGGCCTGAAAATACCTGAAGGCACAGTGTGCAACACGTACTTTTTGCCTCCAAATACCAGCGTATGCCCCGCATTAGGCCCCCCTTGAAAGCGAGCTACTATATCGTATTGGGGAGCAAGGTAATCTACAATCTTTCCTTTGCCTTCATCGCCCCATTGTAGGCCTAAAATCACATCTACCTTGGCGCTCATATTCAAAATTGTTCAAAAAAAGCAACAGCGATCCCCTATCCGGCAACGCCCGCCACTAAAAAGCGAATTTCACTCATACATATAGTGGGGCAAAAATACGCGAAAAGAGCCACCTAACTGGGCTTTCTCGACACATAGCTCCTACTTATGTAACCGGTTTGAGCATCTTGAATGCTGGACATCGCGATGTGATCATTCATTTGATGGAAGAGTCAGAGCCTGTATTTGTTGGCTGCGAAGGTATGTCTTGTGTGCCGTCCTGTACCTTGTTAGGGCAATCTACTTTACGACAACGGCCGTAGAGGTTAAGTGAATGATGTGTCACCTCGAATCCCAACAACTGGCCCATCATATCTTTGATTTGTTGGATGCGCGGATCGCAGAATTCAAGCACTTCGCCACAGTCGAGGCAAATCAAGTGATCGTGTTGTTTAAAGCCATACGACTTCTCGTACTGAGCTAAGTTCTTGCCAAACTGATGCTTCTTCACCAAGTCACAATTCACCAATAATTCCAATGTGTTGTACACAGTAGCCCGACTGACGCGATAATTGTTGTTTTTCATGTGGATGTACAACGATTCGGCATCGAAATGATCATCTCTTCGATAAATCTCCTCTAAAATGGCAAAGCGTTCCGGTGTCTTACGACAGTTATTGCGCTCTAAATGGCGAGCAAAAATTTCTTTGACTTCCGATATCACATCTTGATGTGTGCGTGCAGCCATGACAGTAATTGAAATGTGTAATTAAATGCAAATTTAGTTCGATTATACATCTGGGTGATAGCGGTAGCCAATCTCAGTCAATTCATGATATCTCAGAAGGTACTAGTTGACGCGCGTCACAGTGTCTACATTATCCAGATTCTTGAGTGTACGAATAGCCAAATTGAGTTGATTGACATTGGCCACAATTAGTTTGATGGTTCCTTCGAAATAGGCATCGTCACCTCCTAAAATGGAAAATGCTCGAATGTTAACGCGCAATTTACTGGACAGCTCATGAGCCAGGCGCTCAATCACCCCAGGCCCGTCGTCCACACCTGTAATTCTGAGTTCAGCTACAAATTCGGCATCCTGCTTGGTTACCCATTCTGCCCGTCGTATCCGATAGTCGTAATTGGCCATCAGGTGGGTGGCATTGGGGCAGCTTACGCGATGAATCTTCAACCCACCCGTACGCGAAATAAAGGCAAAGATTTCATCACCTTGTACTGGATTGCAGCAATTGGCAAAAGTGTAGTTATAATGCTCACCAGGTTCGCCATCGATCAATATGGTGGCTTTGGGCCGTGGCCGCACAGGTGTGGTGGGCGTCGCATCTGCTACGGCATGCCCAGCTTCTTCGCCATTTTCACTTTGAGGCTGAGGCTTGGGAATCAGCTTGTGATCTTTCAGCTCGAAGGGTGCCAGCAATGCACTGATTGTCAGCTGTTCGGTAGCAATGGCATAGTAGAGATCTACATGTGAGGGATACTCGTAGTAGCGCACCAACATTTCAATAGCTTGATCGACAGGCTGTACTTTCAAATTGTTGAGCTTGCGTATCAACGCTTCTTTGCCCAGCTCGCCGACTTGCCGTTGTTCTTTCTTCAACGCCTGTCGAATGCGCGAGCGCGCTTTGCCCGTTACTACCAGCTTAAGCCAATCTTTCTTTGGCTTCTGCTTGGCATCGGTGATCACCTCTACCTGATCGCCCTGCTGGAGCTTATATCCCAATGGTACCAAGCGCTGATTAACCTTCACTGCCTGGCAATGATCTCCAATTTCCGTGTGGATGTGGTATGCAAAGTCCAGAGCTGTCGCCCCTTTAGGCAATACGATCATGTCGCCTTTGGGTGTAGTGACCCATACTTCTTGCGTGAAGAGATTGGACTTAAAATATTGCACAAACTCGCGCGCATCAGCTTCTTTGTTTTCCAACAACTCGCGCACCTCGTCAAGCCACCTATCAAAAGTAGAAGACGCTTGGGTACGTACCCCCTTGTACTTCCAATGGGCCGCATAACCCTTTTCGGCTATCTCATCCATACGCTCTGTGCGAATCTGCACCTCAACGTATTTGCCATCAGGCCCAATGACTGTTGTGTGTAGCGATTCATACCCATTGGACTTAGGCGTGGAAATCCAATCTTTGAGCCGCTCGGGCAAGGGCGCGTACACATCGGTCACGAGCGAATAAGCTACCCAGCAGGCTGTCTTCTCTTGCTCTGGTGGTACATCCAAAATAATGCGCACGGCAAACAGATCATAGATCTGCCCGAACGGTACCCCTTTGGTGCGAATCTTATTTAAAATAGAAGAGATAGACTTGGGTCTGCCCAAAATGCGGTACTTCATCCCTTGTTGGTCCAACTTCTGCTTAATGGGCTCGATAAACCGACTGATAAACTGAGCACGCTCTTCTTTGGTAGCTTGCAGTTTCTCGGCTATTTCCTGATAAGCCTCTCTATTGAGTACCTTGAGGCAGAGATCCTCCAACTCCGTCTTAATATTGTATAGCCCTAATCTGTGAGCCAATGGCACATATAAAAAGTTGGTTTCTGAAGCAATCTTTAGCTGTTTGTGCCGGGGCATAGCACTCAAAGTACGCATGTTGTGTAGCCTGTCCGCAATTTTGATCAAACCTACGCGTACGTCCTGTACCATCCAGTACAAGACCTTCCGAAAGTTTTCTGCTCGAGGGCTCTCCGCATTAACCGAGCGGTCTAACTTAGTCAATCCGTTGACCAACAGCGCAATACGCTCACCAAAGGTTTGCTCAATCTCTTCAAGCGTGACATTCGTATCCTCTACCACATCGTGTAAAAGTGCCGCTACCACAGCAGTAGGCCCTAACCCTACTTCTTCGGCACAAATGCGTGCTACCTCTATGGGATGCAAAATGTATGGATCACCATCTTTTCGTCGCTGAGCAGCATGGGCGCGCACCGCCAACTCGAATGCCTTACGCACGTTTTCCCAGTCCTGCTCAGTAGCAGAATCTGGAATGGTGCGCAACAGCTTTCGATATTCCCTCAAGATAAGCTTGCGCTCCTTGTCATCTTCATAGATTGCATCTAACACTTCTGCCATAGTCCTTCGCCAAAGTTTTCATTACTATTTTCCGTCCGATTAGCCCTTTCTATTCCCTAACACCGAGTGATAATACGCAAGCTGAATGTGTGCATTTTCATCAAAGCTGCGCGGTCATTACACTTTTTGAAAAATGTGGCTATCGCCCTTATGATTGACCACCACCCTATTTGGGTATATCTATCTGACACCGCATGATTTACACCAAAAATGCAGCTCCACACAAAACAAATAAAATACCTCAGCGGTTGCTTTTGTATCATTTCGTTTAAAAATATTCCTCTTATCTTTGCGGGCGCTTAAGCGCCAAGCTCATTCCCATAGAAACCACCTAGACACATGACCCACGGGGTAAATAGCTTGTGTTGAGGTGTAGCGCATCGGGAATTCCTATGCGGGTGTGGCGGAATTGGTAGACGCGCCAGACTTAGGATCTGGTGCCGAAAGGCGTGGGGGTTCGAGTCCCTCCACCCGCACATTTTTTTGCATATGACTTACGCGTAGCTCCTTGGATAAGGGCTGCGCCCAATTAGGAAACCACAACAACGCACTCATGTGACGGCCCATGCAGTATCCATTATCCATTTCTGTTCGCCCACTGTAGTCAATACACTGCGCAAGCATAATGTGTCGCCCGTCAACCACAACAATTTCCAAACTTAGGTGGGGCACACACCGGGCACGCAGTAGTACCCATCGATATAGTAATAGTAAAAGCCATAATTATAAGCATTTTTTCTAATCATCATGCAACAATAGCACATTAGCTATGCCGAAAATAACTAAAGAAGAGAAGAACAACCTGCAAAGTACCCTTCATGTAGACATTGCTCGGGAAGACTACCAGCCTGAATTTGAAAAAAAGCTCAAAGAGTACCGAAATAAAGTAGCTCTCAAAGGTTTCCGTAAAGGAAAGATCCCATTATCCGTGCTGAAAAAAATGTTCGGCAAATCGGTGCTAGTCGAGGTCGTCAACGACATGCTCTCCAAACAACTCAACGAATTCCTCAAACAAGCAGACAACAATTTTCTCGGTCAACCCATCCCTACCGCAGATCAAGCGGAAATCGACTTTGATCCCCATAACCTGAAAGACTTCCGTTTCTCTTTTGATATCGGACAAGCACCCGAATTTGAAGTACAAGGTCTATCTAAAGAAAAGACCTTTACCTACTACATGCCCGAGCTCACCGACGAAATGGTACGCCAAGAATTACAGCGCCTGCGCGAAGCCCGAGCCAATATGCAACGGGTAGAAGGCGACTACCAGGACGACGATATACTCCTGTTCCAATTGAAAAAAGGAGGCAATGAGCAGGAAGCTACCTCTACCCACAAATTTTCCATCCACTTCAAAGATGTAGCACCTCTCTATCGCGAACAGCTCAGCACGCTCAAACCTGGTGATACACTCGAAGTAGACAACGCCTATGACTTCGCACCTGGCTGGTCCGAACAAGAGGTAGACAGACGCATATTAAACTGGCAGCCCGACAAAGAGGACAAAACACCTGCCGACAAACCCAGCCCACGCATCTTGCTGGTATTCGATGGTGCCGAACGCCGTGTACCCGCTAAACTAAACCAAGAGTTCTTCGATCAAGTATTCGGCCCAGACAAAGTCCACAACGAAGATGAAGCACTTGAAGTATTGCGTGAGGACCTCCGCGCCTTCTATGAAGGACGCAGCGACACCGCCCTATACCGCGCTATCCATGACTATCTGATGGAGTTGCACAATGAGCAAACGCTGCCATTGCCCGACGACTTCTTAAAACGTTGGCTAAAAGAGTCAAGCGAAAAAAACACAGAAGAACAAATCGAAAAGGGGTATGCCGATTTTGCGCGCAACCTCCGCTGGTCATTGATCAAAAGCAAGCTGGCTAAGAAATACAATGTCGAGGTCAAGTCCGAAGACATTATTAACCACCTGCGATTGCGCGTACAGCAAATGCTGCAAAGCTATGGGCTTAACGACCCGCGTTTTATCAATCAAATGGTACAACGCCTACTACAAGACGAAAAGGAAGTAGAGCGCACTGCCGATGAGCTCCTGGAAATCAAACTGCTCGAACCTCTTAAAAAGGAGTTCACATTAGAAGAAAAAGTCGTACCCTTAGACACCTTCGAGGCTCTTATCAAGCCCCCTCAGGCAGAAAGCCCAGAAGAAGTGGCAGCCAAAACAGCCGCACAGGCAGCTGCGCAACTCGAAGAAGAATAAACCAGCTGCACCTTTAAGTGTTGAATGATGTGTTGTTCATCCCTCACGACCCTATTTTCGATTTTTTGAAAAAACGCGAATGAATCCATGTTTCGAAAAGATGAATTCCTAAAGTACGCCACCAAACACCTTGGTCTCAGCAGCATGCATGTGGAAAAATACGCTGAACACACAGTCAAAAACGCATTGGGCGTACAAAACGTCACGCCATACATCATAGAAGAGCGCCAGCTTAACGCCACAGTACTCGACGTGTTCTCCCGCCTAATGATGGACCGCATCATCTTCCTAGGTACTGCTGTCGATGACCATGTAGCCAATATCATTCAAGCACAACTGCTCTTTTTGGACTCTACCGACCCCAAACGAGATATCCAAATGTACATCAATAGCCCGGGTGGTAGTGTCATTGCTGGCTTGGGCATATACGACACCATGCAATATGTCACGCCAGACATCGCCACAATTTGCACGGGGCTGGCAGCCTCAATGGCCGCCGTGCTGTTGGCTGCTGGTACCAAAGGAAAACGTACAGGCCTGTATCATAGCCGCGTGATGATACATCAGCCACTGGGTGGCATGCAAGGCCAAGTAAGTGATATGGAAATTTCCTACCGACTGATCAAAGACATGCAACGACAGCTTTACGAAATCCTGTCATTCCACACCGGCCAACCCTATGAAAAGATCGAAGAAGATTGTGACCGAGATAACTGGATGCGTGCCGAAGAAGCCAAAGCCTATGGAATCATAGACGAAGTGCTGGCACGTAATAAAGCTAAAGCACAAGCCGGCAACAATAGCTAAAAGAAGCCATACGCAGCGGGATAACTCAACTTTTGTGCAGTTATCCCGCTATCTTTTTCCATTCGCTGCACAAAAGCACAGCACTATCCGTGTATTTGCCATTTTTAATGCAAAAACAAAAGGTGTTATCTCAACTTCCCTTTTAAAATTTGCATTGCACATTTGCCCCTTAGGCCGATACTCGACCACTCATAAACTGAGCTGCTCATGAAGCGCACGAAACAATCGAATTACCGCTGCTCCTTCTGCGGCCGCGACAAGTCCGAAGCTATGCTGCTCATTGCAGGCATAGAGGGACACATCTGCGAAGTATGTGTAGAACAAGCGCAACAAATTGTAGAGGAAGAGCTCTATGGCAAGCGAAAAAAAAGCACACCTCCCCGCTCTCAAGAAAAATCCTCTTCCTTTACCTTACCTGATAACTTCACCCCCCTGACCATCAAAGAATATCTCGACCAATACGTCATTGGCCAAGATGAAGCCAAAAAAGTCCTTTCTGTAGCCGTATACAATCACTACAAACGCCTAGGACAACCTGCCGACGACGATGGCGTAGAGCTGGAAAAGTCGAACGTACTATTTGTAGGCCCCACAGGTACGGGCAAAACACTCATGGCAAAAACCATTGCCCGCCTGCTCGATGTTCCTTTCACTATCGTAGATGCCACTGTGTTTACCGAAGCAGGATACGTAGGCGAAGATGTGGAAAGTATTCTCACACGCCTGTTGCAAGTGTGCGACTATGATGTGCCTTCTGCTGAACGCGGCATCGTCTATATCGACGAAATAGACAAAATCGCGCGAAAAAGTGATAACCCCTCCATTACACGCGACGTTTCGGGCGAAGGCGTACAACAAGCTTTGCTCAAAATGCTGGAGGGCACCGATGTAAATGTACCCCCTCACGGTGGTCGCAAACATCCTGAGCAAAAGCTTATCAAAATCAATACTTCTAATATCTTATTCATTTGTGGGGGAGCCTTTGACGGCATAGAAAAGATCATTGCCCGCCGCGTCAACACACAGGTGATTGGCTTCAACACTCAGGCTGAAAAAGACGAAATCGATCAAGATAACTTGCTCAAATACATCACTCACCAAGATCTCAGACGATTCGGCCTCATACCCGAGCTCATAGGCCGACTTCCCGTACTGGCCCATCTCAATCCCTTAGACATCAATAGCCTGCGCCGTATCCTCACAGAGCCCAAGAATGCCCTCATCAAGCAATATCAAAAGATGTTTGAGCTGGAAGGCATCAAACTCATCTTCGAAGAGGAAACAATAGACTTCATCGCTCAAAAAGCCCTGGAATACAAACTGGGCGCACGAGGATTGCGCTCCATATGTGAGGCAATCATGACTGATGCCATGTTCGAACTGCCATCTAAAAAAGGACAAATTGACACTTTTGTCGTATCTCGTTCCTATGCCGAAGACAAACTTTCTAAAAGCAAACTGGCTCACCTCAAAGCAGCCTAATTTGCCCTTGTGCTCCTTTTCTCATACCTAAATACAAAAAGCTGAATCGATGCATCGGTTCAGCTTTTTATATGCACACCCAACACGTTTTCATAAAAAAATTGCCCTAAATGCCAATAGTATAAAAAAATGTTTTGTCATTTATTTTTCAAAATTCAACTTTGGACTTAAATTCACCCTGCTTCTACGAGTGCACTTGCCTAGAAAACCAAAACAAAATTGTTTTACCAACTTCAAAATTCACTTACTATGAATGCAGTACTCAACCTTGGCAAGTACCTCTTTGCACTGCCATTTCTGGTCTTTGGCGTGCTCCATTTTATGGGTGCAGAAGACATGGCAGCTTTCACGCCAGGTGGCAAGCCCGTTGTGTACTTCACAGGAGTAGCCCTCATTGCTGCTGCAGTAAGCTTCCTCATTGGCAAGCTCGACAAGTTAGCAGCAGTATTGCTCGCTCTTTTTCTGCTGCTGACAGCCACAGTAGTCCACCTCCAAAATTTGATGGCTGGCGACCAAATGGCGATGAGCAACCTATTGAAAGACTTAGCACTCTGTGGTGCAGCACTGCTTTACGCTCAATCGCATGCCAAAGACAATAGCGTAATTGGATAGCATTTCCATTAGCTACTCAAGTGCAATCCTGCTTTGGTGCAAATGCCTAAGGCAGGATTTTTTCTCTTTAAAACCTACTCAGAAGCACTATCTTCACCTCTATGCGCTACTTCGTTCAGCTGGCTTATAATGGCAGTGCCTACTGTGGCTGGCAGCGCCAACCCAACCAGCCTTCCGTACAACAAACCTTGGAGGAAGCATTTCACACCATACTGCGTCAACCCATTACACTCACAGGTTGTGGGCGTACAGATAGCGGCGTACATGCGAGCAACTACTTTACCCATTTTGATGGCCCCAAAACACTCCCTAATCGCCTCGTACATGCACTTAACCAAGTCTTACCAGCCGATATAGCTATATATAACATCTGGCAGATGCACCCACAAGCCCATGCCCGTTTTGATGCTACCGAACGCAGCTATGTATATCGCATTGCTTTACAAAAAGACCCATTTCACGTCAATACGCGCTGGCAATACCCACAAGCATGTAAAGCAGATACGACAATACTGAGCCAGGTGGCCCAGCTCATAACTCAATTTGATCTATTTTTTCCCTTTTGCAAGACAGACCACTCCGCTCACACTTATCGCTGTAATATCTACGAAGCATATTGGCGTTTCCACAAATGCGAATGGCATTTCCACATCAGTGCAGACCGTTTTTTGCGCGGCATGGTACGCCTAATCGTAGGCGCCTGCCTCAACGTAGCAATGGGCAAGCTGCCTTTTGAAGCTCTACGGAAAGCCTTGCAGTTTCAGCATCGCCTCAGCATGAGCTGGAGCGTCCCACCTCAAGGTCTTTTCTTGAGCCACATCCAATATCCGTGGGACTTCAGCCAATACCGCAAGGTAGGCATTCCTATGTGAGGTATCTCGTCGGCTTATTTTCTCCCATATGGCTGCATATTTTTTTTACAAAAAATTGTAGTTCTATTTTGCTCCAAGGATACAATCCCTCAACAGGGAAAACTGCGCTTTCCTATTAAATTCGCAAGCAAAGCAAAAGCTAATGACACGTATATCCTTAGGCCACTTGAAGCACTGCTCCCTACCTTGGCATTTTGTCTGGCTGTTAGGCTGCGTCTTATTCGCTGGCAGTTGTGCTACTACCGCTAAAATGAACAAAGCTTTTCACCGACAAATCGAAGAATCTCAAGTATTCCAATCTGCTTTCACAGGCTTTGCCCTCTATGACCCCGAACAAGAGCAGTGGCTCATTCAGCATCATGCAGACAAATACTTCACGCCGGCCTCCAACATGAAGTTGTTCACCTTCTATTTGAGCAACCATCTAAATAAAGCCTTTCTGCCCGCTTTAGTATATGAAGAAGTGGGGGACTCATTGCTATTTTGGGGAACAGGGCACCCTGGCATGCTACATCCTTGGCTACCCGCAGATTCGAGTGTCCTAACCCTGCTACGCCGCTATGAAGGCAAACTGTTCTTTTGCCCCGCCAACTTTGCTGATAAACGCTTTGGCCCAGGCTGGGCATGGGACGATTACCCATGGTACTATCAGGCAGAAAAAGCCCCACTACCACTCTATGGCAATCTCGTCTACATACAACACGATAGCTCTCAACTGGGCTTTTCCATCATTCCCAAACGCTTTTGCGATTCCACCCATCTTGACCCATATGCCCATTGGCCTTCAGTACGATGGCATAGAGCAGAATGCCATAACACCTTCACCTACAACCCGCCAGCCACTAGTGGGTCTACCTATCATACAGAAATTCCCTTTAGATGGTCTGCGCAACTGGCGGCCCAGCTGCTAAGCGACACGTTGCAACGCCCTGTTGAAGTACTTGCGCTTCCCCTGTGGCCATCTGAGCAAGCCTTAGTCCTCTATGCTGCCCAACCTGCTGATAGTATCTACCAACTGTTATTGCACGATAGTGACAATTTCATCGCTGAGCAGCTATTGCTACTGTGCAGCTATGTACTCACCGATACGCTCGACAGCCAAAAAGCGATCTCTTGGGCACTGGATAGCCTCTTAGCCGACCTACCCGATAGGCCACTATGGGTCGATGGCTCAGGCCTCTCGCGCTACAACATGGTGACGCCCCGCACCATGGTCGTACTGCTCGACAAACTGCTCCGCGAAATACCTCCACGGCGCTTATTTCAATTACTACCTGCTGGAGGACGCGACGGCACCATCGCCAACTGGTATGCTGGCCCAAAGGGTCCTTTTGTGTTTGCCAAAACAGGCACATTGCGCAATAAACACTGCTTGAGCGGCTATTTGCGCACTGCTTCAGGGCGCTTACTCATCTTCAGCTTCATGCACAACAATTTCCCAGGATCCAATACAGCTTACAAACGCGAAATGGAACGACTATTAGAACAAATCTATCTCCAATATTAACAATACATGAGCATAGAAATAGCAGCCATATTGCGCCAAATCACACTGTGGTTCCTCATAGGTGCCCTTATCCAGATCCCCATCTTGGTACTGAGATTTGCATGGCGTAAAGCAGGAAGTCGTGCTGGCAACCTAGCTTTTTCGCTGCTGTTGTGCGCTTTTTCGCTCAATCTAATCTACCACCTCTTCATCCTATTGAAAATCTTTCAGCATCATCCTTCACTGCTATATCTACCCGTGTACTGTACGCTGGCCTTTGGCCCACTTCTTTTCTTCTACATAAAGCTGAGCCTTTTTTCCAACTACCAACTTCGATGGAGTGACGCCAAGCACATCGTGCTACCGCTAGCTCAGATTGCCTATTTCTTTGCACTGTTCATCCAGCCCATCCCCTTTAAAATGCAACTCAAAAGGAGTCTGATCTCACCCTTTTATGGCGGTATGGAAATGCTCCTCTACATCATCACTTTTTATGCCTATTTGTATTTTTCTTGGCGATTCGTCCGCTTTCGAAAAAAGCAACTGCGCCACCACACTTTCAGTCCTGCCATGCGTCAAGCACGCCTACTCAATCAATATTTATGGGGCATGTTCATCCTGTTTTTTTTCAACAGCACTTATATCGCCACCGACTTTATCAGTTACGATCTCATGCACCTCAATCTCCACGCATTGCCCGGATTTACCCGCTTGGGCGAGCTCTCGTATGCAACCTTGGTGTGGTGGAGCTGCCTGCATGGCTGGCGCCTGTGGATCATTGATTGGTATGTGTCGCACCGCCGAAAAAAACAAACTCCTCCTCCCAGCATGGCGATAAGTACCGACAAACATCTCTATAGAGTATTTTTTTAGACAATCTCCAATCATTGGCATGTGCACTGCAACCAGAATGGCCTAATTTTTTTGCATTAGCCACAATACACTACATTGATGCTCCCCATTACAAAGCAGTCCTTTATGAAAAGCTCCGGTCTATACCTCTTCTTCCTTCTTATTCCCTGCTGGGCTGTGGGTTATTCCAACGATCCTGCAGCATTAGAAGAAAGCGTGATCCGCAAACGGCTCGAATCACTACCTTGCCTTATCGAACCCAAATACGTTTCAGCGGTAAAGGGTTATCTAAAGACCTACTTGATAGACAAGCGGGATAAAGCACAACAAATTCTGGGACGTGCACTGATTTATTTTCCCCTTTTCGAAGAAGAATTGCGCAAAGCAGGCTTACCCGAAGAGCTAAAATATCTCGCAGTAGTTGAATCTGCACTCATCCCCACAGCTATCTCGCGTTCAGGTGCCGGTGGTCTGTGGCAGTTCATGCCCCAAACGGGTGCTTCTTACGGCTTGCTCATCAATGCATGGGTCGATGAACGCTTTGATCCCGTCAAAGCCACCCGCGCCGCTGTACAGCATTTGCAAAAGCAATACAAGCGCTTTGGCTCATGGGAGCTAGCGCTGGCAGCCTACAACTCGGGCGCAGGCCGCGTACACCGAGCGATAAAGCGTGCACACAGCCGCAATTTCTGGCGTGTACGCCGTTATTTGCCTAGAGAAACGCGCAACTACGTGCCCGCATTTATTGCAGCCACTTACCTATTTCACTATTACTATCTATATCAGCTAGTACCCCAACTCCCCCCACTGGATCTACAGCTGACCACCACGCACCTACTCACTGAACCCCTAACTATCGAAGAAATTTCAAACGTCACAGGGCTTGACCCTCAAATAATCCAAGCACTCAACCCCGCATGGAGAAAAGGCGTCATCGCTGCACATCAACGCCAAGCATGGCTCCGACTTCCCATCCACTTCATGCCTGCCATAAAAGACTATCTCGAACTACGGCGCCAATACGGCTACGCTTTTGATCCTAATAGCCTGCCCCAGCCCGAAACAATAGGCCCCAATTGGAAAAAGGTACACTATGTGGTCAAAAAGGGCGAAACCCTGAAAAAAATTGCACAGAAATTCCAATGCCATCCTCTCCACCTACAGATGTGGAACCACATTGCCACACTCACCCCTCCAGAGGGTGCCGAACTTGTCGTATGGCAACCAGCCCGGATACACCGCTACAAGCCTGGACATTACGTACAAAGCCTCCCCATCCCCACGCCTCAGGTGATCAAAACTTTTTCGCCCCAAATCCATCCCCAACAACAAATACCCGCACACTACCAATGGCACCGAATCCAGCGCATGGAAACCCTTTTAGAAATAGCCCATAGATACGGAGTTAGCCTCGAACAGCTCTACGAATGGAACCCTATACTCAAGTCTACCTTTCCATTAGTAGGTACGCGAATTAAAGTAGGTATCAAAAAGAATCACAAAAGATCATTATCCGAAGCCAAAAAATGATGCCTTCACAACCTGTACATAGGGATAGAGTTACTACCCTGATGAATTAATCAGCCCGCTCTTTTCCCTTTAACTTCCTAAGCAACAACCACTGGTTCGTACTTATTCGCGAAGTAATGCTGTTGCTCACACGCAAAACCTGCATCTCCCAATGGTAGAACACCTCCAATTCTCAAATCACAACCTCCGCTCCTACCCAACAAATCGATAGCTTCTTATCAATTGGGAAGCCCCCACCCACCTCAACACTAACCACACTGCATTAGCTAACCAATACTCAGATGATCAATGAAAAAGTGCATGCCCACCTTTGCACCACGACGGACACGCATATAATTTTCGCCCCACTGCCATAGTCCCAATAATTCCCCAAGATTAAAGCGACCATTTAGCCAAAAAATGGTAAAAATGCTGTTTCAGCTCCTGAAATATCTTTCTAAACTGTACCATGTCTTCGCGCAACTTCCCATGATCAGCCGCAAAGATCCGATTCACATCTTGTCCTTGCACCTGTGCTAACAACTGACAAATTCGACTTTCATGGCGCCGCAGTCGGTGCTTCAAATCATTGATCACCTCTTGTTGTCGAATAAACTGATTTTGAAAATGCTCCAACGACACCATCATCTCCTTGTCGTAGCGATCAGCCACCAGTGCTTCAAGCCGCTTTTGGTAGATGCCTAACTCATCTTCGGCAAATTGCAATTCATTCATCCACGTGCGATGCTCCAAATGCAACGCCTGCACACTTTTCTTTTCTACAGTCTCCATAAGAGTCCATATTTTAGTTTGGCAAATATTCACATCCCAATCCTTTCACAAAACAAAATATGCTACTCATCCTTTGAGATGAATAAAATCAGTGTAAAAGGGTGAGATGATTCAATTGGCAATGAACAATTCCCACAATATGAAGAAGGAAAAAAAGGACAAACATTTCATCAAAAAGCCTCACTATCCGGGTGGCCCTAAGGCACTTAAAACTTTTATCAGCAAGCAGCTGCAATACCCCGAGCGTGCCCGTAAAAAGGGTATCAAAGGCACCGTAATCCTACGTTACACCATTGATTGGGAAGGGAAAGTCATTGATACGCACATCATCTCTGGTCTCGGCTATGGCTGTGATGAAGAAGCCATCCGAGTTGTCAAAATGCTGCGATTTGAAGTGCCGAAAAACCCTGTACGTGCTCTTTTCCACAAAACTATTCACATCCATTTTAGGCCCCCAACAGACAACACACCACCTACCACCTGGCAATACGTGCTGTCTTCTACCGAAGAGCAAGAAGACAGCCAAAAAGACGATGATACAATAGACGGCTATACTTATACTATCAATTGGTAAGCCACAGCACAATTAACAAGTCGCCCGAAGCCCCTGAAGTAACAGGGCTGCAGCTGTAGGATTGGTGGCTAGCGGTACATTGTGCACATCACATACGCGCATGAGCATCTGCACATCTGGCTCATGCGGATGTTTACCCAACGGATCTCGGAAAAATATGACCATATCGAGCTCACCTGTGGCTACAAGCGCTGCAATTTGAGCATCGCCTCCCATCGGCCCCGACAACAAACGCCTGACTTCGAATCCCGACTCAGCTATGTGCTTTCCCGTAGTGCCTGTAGCTATTAGGCTACAACGCGACAAAAGCGCCTTGTTTTGCAAAACAAAGGCAACCATTTCGGGCTTTTTTCCGTCATGAGCTACAAGTGCAATGCGCGTCACATTTTTCTTTGGCATGGATCTCAGTAATTAAATATTTGGGCATAACATTTGAAAACGAACAATTGACATGCTCAACACCTCACCTACCGGAAAGACTAAATGCTTAAACGCCGAGCGCATGCTCCAATGCACCCAAAATAATAAGATGTGCCAGCATGTTTTTATGAAGAAGTAGGAAACACATACTCCTCAACCTTAGGTTGACTTTATAAAATCCCCAAGTAGTAAATCTTGTCCCATGAAAAAGCTGTTCAACCTATTTCAAAGAAAAGCACGAAGAAGTAGTACTGCCGCAGCAGCGCCTCTCAACAAAGCCCAAAGCTCTATAGCTTCGCATAAAGTGACACTTTCCAAAGATCAAGCTGGCACCAGAAACGAAGGCAAATCACCAACTACGAAGGCTACACCCATCCATACCGAGCTATACCTCGACGATAACGATCTGGGTTACTGCTAATCGATACCTTCTCTAGCGTCTGCGCATAAGCAGTTCCTTAAAATGACAAAGGTCAGAACCGTCTATACGAGATTCTGACCTTTGTATGTGCTCATGCTATACAGCTACCTCCTTCCACACTAAAGGTACTTGGTAGAGTTTCTATCTGTCAAAATTTCTTTGAGTTCCTTGAGCTGCTTGTATTGGTGAGGTAGTACGCGCTTAAAAGCCTCCTTAAGACCAAAGAACGCACCAGATTCCAACACTTCAGGCAACACCTTTTCTATCTGATCTTTTACGAGCAAAACATCTTCTTTAAGCAGCGCTTTTAGCGAAGGGATTTCGTGATAGTCACTCTCTACAGCAATACTCTTTTCCTCTGCTCCATCTTTGTGTGGCACTGGATCTAATGGAATGACGTGCTCTTCATCTTCAGCTGGCACCACTTCGCCCTTGGGCAGCTCCCATTGATCTGTCTCTTTATCCGCGTTTACCAAAAAAATTTCTAATCCCTTCTCACGCAACCGATAGATGATCAACGTAACTTTTTCAGTAAGGCTCATAAACATATCTTTAATTGAGGCAGCATTAGATAACCTGCACGATGGCCCGCAATCAAGTTTTTAGCTATAAAACTTAGTGGGCAAAGATAGCAGGATTTACACGGCTATGGCTTACTCTACCTCCACGATCTACATTTTCCAAAAGCTACTATTCTATGATAAGGTCTACATTATCAACCCCTTCCGATTTAAGCACTTCCAATTCTGCACGTCTGTTTTGCGCATGCTGAGCTCGAGTACATGGCACGCCATCATCACATTCATTGACTAATTGGGTCTCACCATAGCCTTGCCACTCCAAACGATCTTCCACAATGCCTTGCGAAATCAAGTACTGCACTACCGACTTCGCTCTACGTTGCGATAGTGCCAAATTATATGCATCACTCCCTCTGCTGTCCGTATGTGCCTTTATCTTTAAACGTAAGCCAGGATATTGTTTCATGACTTGCGCCAATTGGTCGAGCATAGGTGCTACATCAGGACGGATGTCGGATCTATCAAAGTCGAAATACACGTTTTTCAACGAGAGCACTACTTGTGGCTTGAGGTGAAAAACAACCTTTACTACCCCCACCCTCTGACAGATAGGTTCCAGATCTTCGAGTGTCAATTCATCAGAGCTATAGCCCGTTTTACTCGCTTTAAGGTGATACCGATGTGCACAATCTATCTGGCTTTCAAAAACCTGCCCCAGAGTATCAGCTATATATGTCTTTTGCATTTCCTCTGTTTGATCGACAAGGACTACCTGCGCACCCGCGATAGGCTGATCGGTATACTTGTCGAGCACAACGCCTTCGAGTGCGCGAAGCAACCTACGCCGCCTCAGTGCAATGACAAAGCCTTCCTCACCGATCAAATCGACTGTATAAGTAGTATCCGCCTTTGGGAAATAATCGGGATGTGTGGCAGTGAACGCATAAGTCGCATCAGCTACCAAATCCAGAGGAGCTTCTCCTCCCACCACTTTCAAAGAAAAAGTAGTCGGATTAGCTGCTGGATGGTATAGCTGATCCAAAGGGTTAGCGATGTCCAATATGTGTGCAATCACCTCAGCATCAGATATGCGTGCTTGCGTCGCTTCATCAACCACAATCACTTTGCCTGCAAGCATTTGTGGCTGATAGTGAAAAGCATACAAATCATCAGCACCAGCTCCACCTGGCCGGTTGGATGCAAAATAACCCGAACGAAAATCGCGGTCTACAACCAAGCTAAAATCGTCATAGGGAGTATTAAGCGGCGAGGGCAAAGGCCCCACAAGCTGCCATTGTTTAGTTTCATCTAAAGTAGCAACAAAGAGATCGAGCCCACCCAAACGCCCTGACAGACTATCGCTAGCAAAAAACAAGTGTTCTTCCTGATCGACAAATGGGAATACTTCGTTGCCAGGGGTATTGACTGCAGGCCCCAAATTGATGGGCTCGCCCCATTTGTCGCCATCCCACTCACTCATCCATAAATCCATACCCCCATATCCACCAGGCCGGTTGGAGGAAAAGTATAGACGCTGACCATCAGCCGACAAAGCAGGATGTGCGTGGTCGTAGTAATCGCTGTTGAAAGACAAAGGACGTGCCTTGCCCCAATTGCCCAACTCTTCACGCACACTTTCATAAAGCTTCAGGTTGATAAAATTGGAGTCGTTACGGCCCTCATGGTTGTTGCGTGTAAAGATCATGCGCATCCCCTCAGAATAGAACGTAGCCACCCCATCATTGTATCGCCCATTGATCAAATTTCGAGGCATGCGCACAGGATTACTCAAAGAGTCACCCAAACGCGTAGCTTCGTACAAGTCCGTGAACGCCTCTCCTGTAGTATGACGACAAGTAAGCACCGTGTTAGATGAGGCCGTAAACACCAGCTTGTCGCCATGCAATACAGGTGCAAACTCCATGTGCTCGGTGTTTAGTATCCTGAGAGGAACTACACTGATTCGTGACTGCGCATTTGCCGAGAGGCCCAAACCAAAGAGACAGACGCTCAGCATATGGATGATATATTTCATCTCAAGCAATTTCAAGTTTACATTCAGAAATGGCGAAGGCTGTGTACGTAGCAGTCTTCACATTGAAACGTATAGCCAAGCAGGAATTCAAAACTACCTGTAGTCACCTGCTTCAACTCAGAAGTGGTCAAGTCTAAGGAAAGCCCAATACGCAAACCATTACCCACCTCATAGCCCACTAAGCCATCAATACTATCACCATGCCGATAACTGGCCCCTAACCACAGGGCATTGGCCAACAGAAAGTTGGCATTTACATCGATCTCAAAAGGTGCACCCGGGTTGATGCTCATCATCACATTGGGATGGAAGCTAACCTTTTCATTTAATGGCATTTGGCTGCCAACAATGAAATAATAGCTCAACACGGACGCAGCAAAGTTCGCCTTGTCCTCATACAACGGATTGGCAAAAAGTAAAGGTGCCGAAAGTCCTGCATAAAACTTCCCATAAGTATAGTAAATGCCCAGTCCCATATTGGCCTTAGCACTGCGCGCTGCTCGACCATTAAGCTCTGAATCAACCAAATCGATAGGCCTACTGGCCGACCAATCAGCACGCCAATTGTCAAGGCGCAAACTCGCCCCCACACGCAACTGCTGCAGACCGTCGGCACTGAGGTTTATGCGCCAAGCATAATACAATGCCGCCAAAGTGGCCTCGTATAACCCAATTTTGTCGGAAACCAAGGAAATGCCCACATTGTGCGCGGCATTTTTGGGCAATGGCGTGTGTGCCATCACGCTAAAAGTACGTGGTGCCCCATCCAATCCACTCCACCACTGACTGCGGTACACTGCAGCCGCATCTAATACTTGTTTACCTCCCGTAAATGCGGGGTTGTACATCATTCTGTTGACCATAAAGTGAGTGAACTGCACATCACTCTGGGCCCACAAACAGGGCAGCAACAGTACACTCAAACAGAGCGACAGGAAGTAGTATCTCATTTTGTTATCTTTTCTTCTTTGGCCTTTCGGCAAATGCTTCTAAAACATGCTTAGCGAACAATAGTGATAAAGCCCTGAATAATGCGGGTACCTTCTGCATCGAGTTGCAATACATAGAAGTAGGTACCTGCCGGTAGTGGCTGATTGTTCCAAGTGCCTTCCCAATCATTCTGGTATGGGCTCGCTGAATATACCTCATCGCCCCAGCGATTGAATATGCGCAAGGTGTTTTGCGTGCAGCAATCGCCTTCTAAGCACGGAATAATCAATTGGTCATTGGCACCATCACCATTTGGGGTCAGCACATTAGGCACTTCGCACTCGTTCGGTACTACATTGATCTGCACCCATGCCTGATCGCACATTTCGGGGCACACCTTACTGCACAACTCATACTCCAACTGGTCTGTCCCAAAGAAGTTAGGCTGCGGCTCGTATATCACTTGACCATTCGCATCAAAAGAAGCCGTGCCATTTGCAGGCGGCGTGAGCACGACGAGCGTACCTACACCATCTGGTGCACCGTCATTTTGCAATACATCGACTATGGTAATGCCATTATACACACCATCTACCAGATCGTCCTGTGCATCAGGCTCGCCGGCACCCTCAATGAGCAAAGCAGCAGAAGCATTAGTCCGGCAGCCATTAGTATCCTGGCCTATCACCACATAAGTACCCGGCACACCTGGATACAACATCCAATTCGGTTCACTGGTATTGGTGAGGAGTTCAAGCTGGCCATTTGCATCTACTCTATACCAGTACCAAGCGATGCCCGCAAATTGTCCCTCAGCTGTCAGTATGAGGGTATCGGCCGTACACAGCTGAGTAGTATTTGCCGAAAGGCTAATCGATTCAACTGGATAGGAGTTCAAGTAAAATGTAATTGGATCAGCGGCGCATCCATCTTCTGACCACGCTTGTAACGTATACGCGCCAGTCATGCCTGGAACTACACCATTTATGGATAATGCAACGGTGTCAGTACTAAAAAGCTGACCATGCACCATATCGCCGTTAGGCAATGTCCAGGTATAGGTGCCAGACAAACCGTTTAAATTCAGATAAGCCGATAAGATTGCAGTATCGCCTTGGCAATAAGTACCAGATCCACTTAGCTCAGTGAGCTGAGGTTGGGGGGCCAATTGCACAGACACACAAGCAGTATCGCTTGTACAACCTGCCAGCGAAGTGAGCTGGATACAATACGAACCCACTGCCGTGCTGTCGGCAGCTACCATCGAAGCCGAGAAAGGCCCAGCCCAATTGGCACTGCCCGTATAGGAATAGCCATTTGGTCCTGTCCATGTATAACTCACCATGCCCATGCCATTGGCACCATTGGCAGCATTGAGTAATAAACTATCGCCCATACAAGGCTGATTCGCACTTGGGGCCACAGGTACAGGCGTCGGATGTACGATCAATTCAAACTGCTGCTGCAGCGTTGCACCTCCTGGCCAGCCCACCACCGATAAATAGATAGTACCTGATTGTCCTACAGCCACTTGTGGCAAGGACAGACACAGCAGGGTATCACTCAACGACGTGCCTCCAGATAGGGGCACACCTGTAGCATTTACCCACTGGAATGTGACCGAATCAAGCCCATTGGTAGTAAGCTGCGCGCAAAAAGTAGCATCTACACCTTCGCAAAGAGCAATGGTAGAATCGCCTACTACATCAATTTGTGGCTCGATACAATTGATTACTTGTGTACAGACCGTTGGTGAAGTACATCCTCCTGCAGCATGCTCCAACGTCAAGCAATAAGTACCCGGCGGAGCAAGCGGTTGTCCTGTCACTACAGCTTCGTACGGACCAGGGGCATCTGCCATGCCTGTATAGGAAAACCCAGAAGGCCCGTCCCAAGTATAGCTCACAGATTGCCCCGCAGGCAAATTGCTGCTCTGCCCAGAAAGTAGGAGGGTATCACTACAATTGAACATCACTGAATCCAAGTCGGCAATGGCCGGTGTGGGAAAGACGATCACTTCCGTGCAAACAGTATCTACTGGAGCACAAATTGAGTTGCCAGAAAGCGTGAAACACCATGTACCACTTAGGTCAGTGTCAGCCGGCACACTGAACTCAAACGGCCCTTGTACTGAACAAGATTGTGTGTACATTGTGCCATTGGGAGCGATCCAATGACAATCCACGAGAGGCGGCATGCCGATGTGCACTTGGCCACTTATGAAAGATGTATTTGTCAGCACGCCATTTGCATCGGCAATTTCTACCGGCACGGGCCAACTGCCAAAATTGACTTGGGCACTATCCATTACGGTGAAACACATCTGGAACAAAGTGGCGCCATCTGGCAACGTCACACCTAATAGGTCCAAATCGATCCAAGCCAACACCAAATGCCCAGAAGAAGCCACGTTAAAACTCGATGCATTGAGCCAAGGGAGCTGAAAGTTTGTCAAACTGTCGAGCTGTAAAGCAGTACTATCCCAGCTCATGGAAAATTGCATGGCGTAAATATCCGTAAAATTGTATGCCTTTACATCCACACATATCTGGCTCCCTACGGATGCCCAAGTGCTACCCACCTCAAGGGTAAAATGCTGCGCGTTGCCCGCCTGCTGCGTCAGCATCGCATTTGCCGAAAGGCGGATCGTGTCTTCAGTACAATAGTTGCCACCGCCGTTCAAGTTAGTGATCATCAGGTAGGGTTGCCACTCTACTATTACTGTGTCTAACTGGCTAGTGCAGCCCCCACCTGTAGTAACGCTGGCTATATAGGTACCCGTACCGCCGCCTTGTGGCAATGGCGCTATCCACTGCGTGACAGTAACCGGCCCAACGCCTGTTTGTGCAGCAAAAAAGCCATTCGGGCCAGTCCAATTCAGCATCCATTCATCAGTGGCGCCTACACCAGCCACTATCGCAATCAAAGCCACAGAGTCAGCACAAGTAACTGTATCAGTAGTGGAAATGGAAAACGTAGGTGTTGGTTGCACCACTATGTCGGTGCAGGTAGGCCCTAAGGTCGTACATCCATTGTCAGCTTGAAGCGATAGGCAATATGTACCCGAATGGGTCAATTGAGCATTAGGTATGGCCCAGTCGAAGGGACCAGTACCCATGATGGAGTCCGTATAAGTAAGTCCATTAGGGCCTGTCCAGGTATAAGTAACTGTGTTGACGCCAGATACCGGTACCATCTGGGCTGAAAGCACAATGTCACTTCCTTCGCAATATGTGCCGCCTCCAGCAATTTGCGAAATAGATAGCCCCGGCAAGGTGTCCACACTCAGCACATAAGGCCCCGAACTACAGCCATTGTTGGCAGTGAGTGTGAGCTCATATAGCCCTACTTTGTCGCCATCTATGAGCCCAAGATCGACTAAGAACGGGCCAAAGGCGCCTGTGGTGGATTGAAAACTAAAACCATTCGGACCAGTCCAGCTATAAGTGATCGAGTCTATACCCGCTACTGCGTTGGCAGCACTAAGGACAACTGGAGTACCCAAGCAATATTGGCCGGCACCTTGCACATCGACTGCAATCGGGGTTGGCAATACGTTGAGTAGCACACTTGCTGTATCAGACACACATCCTTGCGCACTGGTGAGTACTAGAATATAAGTGCCCGCTTGGGTTACAGAGTCAAGAGATAATTGCAAAGTATAAGTTGCAGTATCACCTGCTACACCGCTCTGGTAAAAGCCATTTGGTCCAATCCACTCCCAGCTCACAGCACCGATGCCTCCCACGCTGTTCTGTGCACTCAAAGTTGCTATGGTACCCATACAGTAGTTGCCCCCTCCAGAAATATTGGTGATTTGTGGTTGCAAGAAGAGACCAAGCTGTACCGTATCGGCTACTGATTGACAACCATTCGCTGCTGCTAATTGCAATGAGTAAATACCTGTATCTGCTGTTGTAAGTGGCCCTAATGGTAAGGTAAATGGCCCCATCTCCCCTGTGGTTTGCTGATAGATTAACCCATTGCTGCCCGTCCAGATATACGTGATATCTCCCACACCCGAAACGTTATTAATTGCTCGCAACACAAGCGTATCGCCTTCACATAGCGTGGTATCATTAGTCAAGCCGACAATTTGGGGCACGGGAAGTACCACTAAACTGCCATCCAAAGTATCCGATGTGCAACCTGCTTCGCTGGTCACGACTAACTGGTAAGCACCTTCGTGAATTACTTGTGTATTGGACAAGATAAGCGAAATAGTATCACTGCCAGCCACACTACCCATGGCGATACTGCCCAATGGCCCCCACCAAGTATAGAAAAGCGAATCAATACCTACTACTGTATTGATGGCTTGCAACATCGTAGCCTGCCCCATACACGTAGTCCCATTCATTTGAACGCTTCCAAGCAAAGGCACAGGCGCTACATTTAACTGGAACGCCACCGTGTCTGCACAGTCGATCGCACTCCTAAGAATCAGTTGGTAGGCTCCGCTGTGTGTTAAATCCAGCGGTGCAATAGAAAGAGTAGTCTGAGCAATAGTGTCTGATAACTGAACAGAGTCTAATACAGTACCGTTCGTATCGACAAGCAGCCATGTCAAAGGCAAGTGCACACCTGTCGTATTACTGTTAGCTACCTGTAGCTGAAGCGTATCTCCTTCACAGCGCAATATACTATCAGGTATACTGACAGCGATTTGCGGCCTACTAAGCGAATCACAAGTGAGACAAGTGTTTACAATGGAAATTGTCATCGACTGCGGTGTACCCGAAAACTCCTGGTAAGTCCATTGATCTAAAAACTTCTCGTTACCTACCCCACCACTATAAGTATAGGGAATTGTGGTAGGCAAAGGTGGTTGTCCAGGTGCAACACCACCACTTACTGGTCCTCCAACAGGACTATGGTCATAGTAAAACAGCGAATCTTCATGCGTAAAGGTCGTATCGTCGTGCAATATGATGTAAATACCACCATTATTGTTTTCTACATCGGTCACTGCAATGTGCACCTCTCCCACTCTTATGTCAAGTTGGTAATTGAACGTAAAGCTGGGATCTGCTCCGATTGTATCGCCCATGCCATTGAGCCCGTCCCAAAAGATGGAATCCGTACCAGCCTGAATGAACTCTTGTATGATCCGATCCACCGAATCGGCAAAATCACCATCATTGTTTAAATCTAAGTGCAAAAAGCCTAACCCTTGCACATTGCTCGAAAAGGTAAAATAACCTCCTACCCCCACCAGCATAGTGTTCGTATCACATCCTTCCATCAAGCTATCTAAAGGCATGAAAGAAGTATTATCAATTTGGGGGACAATAGGAGGTGAATACAGCCATGTGGTATATGTCTCATTGCGATAAATATCCGTCACCATAGCTGTAGCAGGCATAGTCGTATCGGGCGGATTGAAGAATATTTTGTTATTGATAATCTGATCGCCATAGTCTTTTGCCTGTGGCTCGTAGAGATACAACATACCAGCTAACCACGAGGGCACATCTGCCGATCGGATGTAATTGGCTTCCGAATGTGATGCATAAGTGGGTTGCAAGGTGCTCCCCTCTACGATCCCCACTGAGTTGGAACTAATCGGAAACCGAAAAGGATCAGTGTCCACAAAGTTTACCTGGTATAAATACCCCGTAATCGTCAGTACCCAAAAAGTGGGAGATGTGGTAAACCCATTGTTATTCAACAAAGAGATATATTCATTGGTAAATACGCGCCCCTCTACAGGTACTCCGCCTTCATTACCTGCTGCCCCTATCGTCACCGTAACATCCCAAGCCAAGATTACTCTTTGGGAAAAGGGCTGATCAATCACCCGGTTCCAAGGTGCATTGTTAAACAAGTTTGGAAAAGGTACCAACTCAAAATCGGGATAATCGAAGCGCACCGTCCAAACACCTTCCTGGTCCACGGCCACTACTCCCGGCACATAACCTAGACCATTGGTAGTACCTCCTCCTGTAGGCCCATTCAACTCTTCGATGTGATTATTGATAATAGCTTCGCCTGCGTGAGCTCCTGTATCATTAAACTCGACTACAAGGGTGCCATCAGGCCGATATACGCGTATGTACCCTCCTTTGATACCCACATGGCTAGCCCCTACATTGATAAATTCTCCTACGCGGGCATAGACTTTTATCTGCTGGCTATCTCGCGTATCCATAAACAGTCTATAGCCTGGGTAATTCACAAAATCTACCGAACCCTCAGCCATTAGCGAAGTGGCAGGCAATATGAAATAGATAAAGAGGTGGAGCACGAACAGCCTACATAGCTGCAAGTTGCGCTTAGGGGGAGCATAACAAGCGCTCATTCGCATGGTGTTTTGGTGTGACATCTGTAGAGGATGGATCTGGCGTCTCTATACCTCTTGCTGATTATTGGGTGCAATATATCATTTTTCTACACGTAGATCATCTGTAATACTGGTTGATACACATCATCATGTTTTGCTTTGCCTAAAACAAAAAACCCCGCCACAAAATGGCGGGGCCATCCACCCTGATAGATAATTAAAACGGCGTTTTATACTATGAGCATCTTCATTTCCTCTACACTATTTTTTTCTCACTGAACAACTACCAACTTTTTGGTGTATTGTCCTGTAGGCGTCTGCATACAAACGAGATATACTCCAGGCCCCATGAGGTGTTCCGAAATTGGCAAGGTCAAAGTATGTGTTCCGACTTTCTGATCGAATGATTGCTCCCAAATGGTTTGCCCGCGCAGAGTAGCTATACTGAAACGAACGCTTCCGCTTTGTGCAAGTACATATCGAATGGGGATTTCGGACTGAACAGGATTGCACAACAATTCGACCTGTTCGGCAATTGGACTACTGGGCTGCCCTTTGGTACTCCCTATAAGGAATGGTTCATATGTGGTACCCTCAGGATCGTAGAGCGCCCTTGTTACCAAGCGATCACTCAAGTGGATGGCATAATTCCGTTGCATGGTGCGTTTCACGCGCCAACGGATGAAAAATAAAGGCCGTTGGGTATCTACCTGTACGCCTTGTTCGTCGTACCATATGAAGCCTATGATACCTTCGTCAAGCTGAGAGAGGTTCAGTTGTTGCACATCAGGATCAATTTGTCCAGACTCCACCCCGTCAAAAGAAAGTAATGCTGGATCAAACTCCAACGTAAACTGGATAGCCGCTAGCTGAGAAAGATCCTCCAAATAAATGGGCATCAGCCATTGCTGTTGAGCTTGCCCAGAAGGCTCCTCTATACGCAAAGGTTTGGTGCCCATCGTGCGATTTTCGCTAGCTACCAATGCATTGGGTATAGCCGAACAGTTGACATCACCTACTTTAATGGCCACGAAATTGGCATCCAACCAGTCACTGCTGAGATTGGGAATCTCGATCAGCTCGGGAAAGTCTTCCGCAAACGGATGCAGCGGATCAGCAAATTGATAGGCTTGCGGTACAAATCGCCAAGCCGGCATATTGGGGAGCTCCTGCAGTTGGCCCAATACCATTTTAGTAAGCAATACTATATCAGCTGTCGTCACCGTACCACTCCCATTAGCATCAGCAGCTATGATTTTATACGGCGTGTCTAAGGTGTCCATACCCAATATGTGGCGTTTGATCAACACCAGATCAAAAGTAGTGATGCCATTCAACGGATCGATGTTCTTTTCGGGAATCACCTCATAGCCCAAGCCAATGGGCAGATTGGGAAAAGCATACGAACCTCCCGTCGTGCTAAAGGAAGGGAAAGCTGGGCTAGTGCTCTGCATATACACCGTTACCTCATCTACCATCTCGCCTTCTTCATTTTCTATTTCACCACCTACCACCGCCATCGACAGTGGCGGGCAAACGTTCATATTGTCCTGTACAATCATCTGCGTAATACAGTAATCCGCATTACCAGTTTGATCTACCACCCACAGCTCGACCAATTGTACACCAATATCGTTGCAGTCGAACATCAACTGGGTAGTCGTCGGCGGATTCATGGAATTGGGTTGGACTCGCCGTACAAAAAATTGCAGATCCGAAGAAGCCGTACAATTGTCGTAGCTGTCAAAGTCGAGCATCTCGGCATCGAGAATAGCCATGATCGTGCCATTCATCTCTTGCAATTCAGCCACTATTCCAGTATTGCAATAGGGCGTAGGCTTTTTCAGATCCGATACAGTCACAGTAGTAATGCAATAGCTCGTATTACCACAGCCATCCATAATGGTAAATACCACCTCATGCGTGCCGGCAGGATACAGGCCACTGGCATCCGCTCCTCCTGAAGTCGCCCATGGCGAGTTATTGGTAATGATGAGCTCAGGGCTACAATCATCGGCTACAACCATAGGCAATTGCACATCGCCCCACTCACAATTGGCATCTATACCAAAAGTATCCGCTACCGGGCATTGTGTCACTACAGGTGGTTCTGTATCTAACACTTTAATCAATTGCGTGTACTCCCATCGCCCTGGCCCTGTAGGGTTGTTAAAATCGTATTGGCACCAATCAATAATTGTCCATTTTCGAAAGATTTTATAGCAAGCTGGATAAGCAATCTGAAAGAGCTGGTCTTCATAGCTGATCGCAATCATCGAGCAGGGTGCAAAGGGCCATTGCGGCCAGTCATAGCCGCTAGGCAAACTGTCGGGGTGGAACGCATCTACCGCCATACAGGCATTTTCTACAGTATAATCCTGGGGCCACACAATGGATGCTCCGTCAAATGGGTTTTGATTTTCCAATGTAATGGTTTGGGTACAGGTGCTCACATTGCCCGAACTATCTATAGCAACGAATGTACGCCACACAGTACCGGTGCCGCAGGCACCCGTAGTAATGGAGTCCGTTTCAGAAAGCGTATAGCCACAATTGTCATCTACAATGGGACTGCCAAATACACTTAAGTCGGACAGATCCGCCTGACAGTCCACTGTCAAGTCTGGAGGGCAACTCAATACGGGAAATATCTTGTCTTCTACTTCTACTTCTACCAGGCAGTCCGACCAAGAGGTCGGATTAGTCACATCGTACACGCGTACGATCACCATGATGGGGTTTTGCTGTAAGTCATTGCAAGAAAACGTTACTGTGGGCCCGAAATTCACCCCGTCACGTGAGACCAAAAAGTCGATAGGTGCACAATTGTCATAACTGCCATCGTCAAAAGTAGCAGCAAATACGATCGCATCCCCTGTAGGTCCCAATGAGACATTTGTAATTTCATCACACACTGCTTGAGGCGGGTCATCATCGACCAGCATGACATTTGCCATACAAGTAGCAATGTTACCACACTCATCCTCAACAATGTAAGTTACTGAATAAGTGCCAGGTGATACGCCCGAATAAGGCCCTAACCCACTACCTATGGCACCAGGTGCATTCAACACGGCATCATAGACTAGGTCAGTGCCACAATTGTCTGTAGCCATTGGCTGAGGCAACATAAAAGTACCCGTACAATTGAGCGTGTCGGTGCCTACCGTGACATCCGCACATGCAAGAACCGGTGGCACCGTATCGAGTAGCAAAATAAGTTGTGTATCGCGTAGTATCTCATCATTACAATCATTCCACACCTCCCAGGCACGTACAATTTGCCGTGCAGGGTGGCTCGCCCCACAAAGCTCTTGCTCTGTGTCTGTGTAATTAACACTGATCTGACAAGGAGAAAAAGTACTCAGCGGATACCCCCCCAAAGTTGGTTGGCCTGTAACTGACGGATCGGTAGCCGTAACACTGCATTCAAGTGTGAGATCGGGGGGAAATTGTACTGCAGTCATATCGGGTTTCTCCACAAAAATGAGTTGCTGGCACGTACTGCTATTGCCAAAGTCATCTGTAGCCGTCCAATTCCGTACAAATACAGCAATGATATTGTTGGGCAAATTGCAATCAGGACCCAGTTGGGACGTAGTCTGTTGTATACCCAAGCTGGCATCACAATTGTCAGACACAGCCACTGCTGCTATACTTGCTGGATCCAAAGGTGCCGTACACACTACAGTGTCATTGGGACAAGCATCAAAGGTAGGTGGCAAGTTGTCTACCAACATCACATAACTCATGCAAGAATTGCCCGAAGGTTGATCTGTAATCTGCACCTGCAAGGTGGTACCTAACCAAGCCGATCCAATAGTAATTAGGTCCGTACCAGAGGCTACCACATTGCCTAACATGTCTGTAGCCAGCAAGTCAAATGGACCTGCACAGGTAGTAGTTCCTTGCAATAGCGAATTTGCGGAGATGACTGCCTCACAGTTTTGGTTGACTGCCACTTCAGCAGCTGCACTTGGATCAGGACTGTCGCATGCCAACGTACATTGCCCTAATGCAATGTCATGCTGACCGAACAGTCCCACCGCCATCCATAATGCCGTCAACAGGGTGAATTTTTGCCGTTTCATATACGCATAGTTTTTTGGATTGGGGATGGACAATAGCATGTTAGGGCTACCCCAGTAGCCATTTACATACAATTACTTATTAAGTGTGTAAGAGATAAAGGCAACAAGTGCCCTGCAGGTGGGTAGGCTCGTTTGCTCATAGTATGCTTACCCGCCCTCAATTGATCCGTCCTCCATCGCACACATCTGACGACCCATCAAACTGCACCATTGAGTACAGGCTGCCGCCAAATGTTACTAGACAGACCCACCCTTTACATTACAAAACATGTGCAACTATTTGATATATGGACTTTTTTAATAAAAAAAAAGTCACTTTATGTGACACACAAAATATCAACACATAACTGTTTTTTGTAAAACAAAACTGCGAACTGCATTATATTACAGCAAATAATATACACACCACTCATAATACTTGTGATGCGAATTACCTCACCTTATTATGCGACTTGTCATGTGTGCTTGACTTCCATGTTTTGAAAAGGGCAAAAAAAAGCCCCCTCTCGAATAAATCGAGAAGAGGCCATCCCAAAAACCGATTTAAGTACTTAGAGACTTAAAAACGGTTTTTGGCCATTCATTTCATTATTACAATCCAATCGCTAAGCTCTTCGGTCAAAAGTCTTGAAAAAGGGCCCCTGCAGCTATAACCTGTGTAGCTGCAGGAAACCCAATTAATTTCAAGGACTAGATCAGTCGATCAAAATCATCTTGCGCGAAGCCGAATCAGTCGGTGTATCGAGCTGATAGTACAACACACCTGCTGCAGGCAGGTCATCACGCGAAATAATTACTTCGTTGTAACCCTTGTTGAAGTCGCGCTCGATCACTTGCAGCACCTTACCCGTTACATCCGAGATAGTCAGCGTAGCACGTGTTGCCTCTGGCAACGTGAATCCGATCACTGTGCGCTCACCGAATGGGTTCGGCGTGTTCTGATACAGTGCGAATTCAGGAGCTGCTACCTGACCACTGGTGAATGCCAGCGCTACGTCGAGCAATTCACCATTTTCGTTGTAAGCTTCGGCCTTAGTATAGCGTGAGCTGATGTTCATCAGATCGCTCAACTGAGCTGCAGCCTTTCCGGTGAAGACAAGCGAGAAGAGCACTTCATCCTCACCTAAACGCTTAGCCGACACGTCGTTCCAGCTGGCCGTGATTACACCTTCATCGACGAAGGCCATGCCAAAGTTGTCTGCAGTAGCTACGCCAGGTTGTACACCTGCGAACTCTAAGGCATCGCGGTCAAATTCAAGTGTAAACTGGTAGCCCGATGCGTAGAAATCCTTCGCGATGAAAGGCACTACTACTTGAGCACCTGGCTCGACACGTACATCCTTCACTACGAAGATGAGTTTGCCAACCGTACGGTCTTCGCTGGCGACGAAGTAGTTCGCCTGAGCATTGCCGTTCACATCACCCACCTTGATGGCTACGAAGTCGGCATCCAGCAGATCAGCATTGACATTGTTGAAGTTGAGCACTTCTGGCAATGGCTCTGCCCATGGGTTCATCGGATCGACGAACTGATGCGACTTCGGTACAAAGCGCCACGAGGTATTATTCGGGAATTCCGTGTTGATGTGCAAGATCAGCTTGCGAATCTCAACCATATCAAAGGTCGTCACCGAACCACTCCGGTTAGCATCAGCTGCGATGATCTTGTAGGGCGAATCCAATGGCTGCACACCCAAGATATGGCGCGTGATGAGCACCAAGTCAAAGGTAGACACGCCGTTGAGCGGATTGTTGTCATTCATAGGTGTCACGGTGTAGTCACCACCTGCAGGTACTTCAATACTGTACAGGCCATCAGCAGCTGTAATCATGGTGCTGCTGAAGGCACCAGCTGGGTTGTTCACCTCTACAGTAACATCCTGAGCTGGCTGATCGTCTTCCGTAGCAATAGCACCTGCTATGCTCGGATTACCACCCGTGCAACCACCCATGTTGTCCTGGATCACTATGAACGTCTCGCAGTAGTCTTGGTTGCCTGCAGCATCCGTCACCCACAGCTGGATTGGATTCTGACCCAAGTCATCGCAAGTGTAAATGCGCTGATTGTCATCCACATCGGGCGAGAAGGACAGCACCAAATCACCAGGACAGTTGTCCCAGCTACCCGCGTCAAAGTCGCTGGCCCATACATCTACCATGCCCGTCGTCGGCATGATCTCAAGTACCAAACCATTCACGCAGTAAGGCGTCGGCTTCTTCCCATCTGTGATCGTAAAGGTGAAACTGCACGCATTGCTGTTGCCGCACTGATCCATCACCTGGAACGTAGCCGTGTGCGTACCCAACGGATACTCGCCACTAGCTGCATCGTAGGTGCCAGGGGCTACATCCGTATCCGTACCCGATGCATCTACCGTGCCGTCACTGTTCAGGTCTACTTCCCAGCTCACCGTGAACAAGCTCGAACAGTCATCCGACAACTCTATGCTCAAGTCCGCAAATACAGGACCACACTCGTTGTCCAACTCCTCAAAACTGCGATCCTCGCAACCGCTGATCGTCGGCGGCGTGTTGTCAATCACCTTGATGATCTGAGTGCCCGTCTGAGCCCATCCAAATGGATCGTCGTCGCACCAGTTCAGCACCGTCCACGTGCGCACAATCTTGTAGCATGCATC